>Ga0214921_10002873_pt1 | contig 27248 bp, 13 predicted proteins | sample LL1505_MetaG_FD_177992 | JGI IMG/M metagenome (GOLD analysis project Ga0214921, IMG submission 177992) | Freshwater microbial communities from Lake Lanier, Atlanta, Georgia, United States - LL-1505 | ecosystem: Environmental > Aquatic > Freshwater > Lake | place: USA: Georgia | collected... | reverse complement strand
TTGTCTATCATCTGAACTCGAATCATACTATTTACTTTATCAATTATTTTATTTTCTATTTCAAATTTATGTGGATAATTTCTTATTCCGATCTCCAAATGAACAAATACTATTTTACCATATTCTGTATCCTCTAAAAAAATAATTGATCTTGGAACTTTTGATAAATGATCTATTTTTAATCTATTTATAAATAAATCACATTTATTTATACTTTGTTGGTCAGATTGTTGAGATACTTCATCAATTAAATATCTATCCATATTATATTTAATTTTATCACAATCATAGTCATCAATTGCTTCCTTTTTTATTTTTTTTATTATTTCAATATATTCATCTTCTTTTAATTGTATATTTTGTATAATTTTATTTTCATAATTTTTTTTAGATGCTACTAAAATTTTTGGACTTGTTAAACCGATATCATATTTTGATGAACCATTTTCTCCAGTATATATATATTTATATGCTCTATTTATTCTTTTTAAAAATAGACGATGTTGTTCTTTATTTTTAAATGTAGTTTCTTGTAACACAATTATTTTGATCTTTTTCCTATACATATTTATTAATTTTAATATATTAACCACATTATCTTCATATGTTACGTCTGAATTTAAACTATTGAAATTATGAACATTATATGATAATATATATCTCTTTTTTTGTAATTCTAATTCTTCTAATTTATTATTTATATAAAACTTTATTAATGCAAAATTTTCATTTGGACACAATCTATTTGTATCAGTAAATTTTGCTACTGAATATCTTATATGAATCCCTGAATAATCTTTTAAACCTTTTATTTTCCAATTTACCCAACATAATGGATCTTTATTATCAAACTTCATCTTGTTTAATATCACTTTGTTCTTTATTAATAATTCTTCTATATAATATTTTCCTCCAATATCCAGTTTCGATGATACTGTTCTCCTTATTAAACCATCTATTTTCACATATTTTTTTAATATTTGGTCAAATAATACAAGATCATTTGCATGGGCATTTGTTAATGCTCCTAATGGAGTCACATAACTTAATATCGGGGATTTACAATAATTATATTCAAACCCTTTATTGAAATCTTCCGTGTATAACCATATCTCTTTCCATTTATAATTATTTACTAAATGTAATATTTGATTTGATAATGATACAGCATATCCAGATGCATATTTAAATGTATCTATAAATCGTTTCTTACCATATTTACCATATGTTGAGTCAGGTAATGATTCAAATAATTTTAACATTTTATTTAAATTTTTTTCATTAAAATAATCTATCAAATATATTGGTTCCAATACCTTAAATGATACTATTGATCCCCAATCTGATCTCGCTATTGCATAACATAGATGTTTATATCCTAACCAACTTGGTCTGTCTAAATTACTTTCTGAAAATTTTCTCAAATCTTCTTCTGTTATAAATCCCTGAAATGTTTTATATATATTTGCTCCTTTAGGTATAACACGAACTACATACCCATCTATTTCGGTCTCTGTACTTAAATCATATAATGAATCTTCTGTTTCACATACATTTGATAAGAGTTTTTGTTCCATTTTATGGATCTCTTCTGATTCTATTGCTTTACTAAAATTTGATTCAGTTAAACGTTCAATATCCCTATTTATAATAATCATATCTTTGATATTATCAGGTAATTTCATAATTTCATCTCTTATTTTTTTAGGTATCATATTCATATCTATCTCTGATAATCTTTTGTTTGATATCATATTATATATTAATGTGATAAAATAAATTATCCATTTTATTTTGTTTTATTATTATATTAATGTCCACAAAATATAATAATAATAATAATAATAATAATAATAAATCATTCTATGGTTTCCCAATTAATAGTAACGTTATTGAATCTTTTTTTACTGGTGACAATGGAGAAAAAGGTGATGTCGGTGACGCTGGTATTCGAGGACCACGAGGTATCAGGGGTTCTATTGGACCACCTGGACCAGCTGGTCCTAAAGGCGATGGCTTAGGTGAACCTGAAATTAAAGCTCGAACTTTATGGTGCTCCGACATTAATAATTGTCAAACACCTACAAGTATTATTGCAAGATATCCTAATGATAGTATGATCTATTTAGGACCTAACACTAATAATCAAGGATTATCCTTGGGAGGACAAATTAGTGCTGGTTCTGATATGAGAATACAAAGGCAACTCAATAATCCATCTGTTGTTGCTTTTCGTAATAATGTTTATTTAGATGCAGGAGGTTCAGAAGGTTCTAAATATCCAGATGCTGGAACTGTTAATATTAATGGATTAAGTAGATCTGATACATTTATAAACGAATATGGACGTTATACATATATTAATGATAAAAACGGACTTATGGGAGTTGGTTTGAACGGATCTATACCTAAAAATAAACTTCACGTTTTCGGACTCGTCCCATTAACTATCGAAAATGATGGCGACGTTGGTATCATTTTAAAAAATAATAAAGATAACAAATTGATGCAAATCGGTGTTAATCAATATGGATTGTATTTCTTTGATTCCATTACTAAACAATATAGTTTGGTTTCTGATAAAGGTAAAATTGCGATTGGTCAAGGAACTCCTGAATTCCCACTTGATGTATATGGTGTTAGTAATTTTAGAGACACTTTACAATTTAATGCTGGATCTGGCAAAAATATAGAAATTAATACTGATAAAAAAACGAATGGTATGGTTCTTATTGCGGGTGATCCTACATTTAGTGGCATACAATATTTCTCCAATGATCTACGCTTCATTAACCGTAAAGGAGAAAATATTTTAACTTTAGATCAAAATAGTTTTAAGTTCGACCGAGATATGACCTTTTATGGTAAAGTATTTTTTAATAATAAAGTTATTTGTAATGACAGTTTTGAAGCTAAAAAAGATTTCATCGTTAATAGTTTTAATAATTATGCTGACGATTCCAGAAATATTACACTCCCATATACAACTATCTCTAATGGTATCCTATTCGCTTCACAATACATTAAAATCGGTCAATGTGTTATGTCTATTGACATCACTAATACTGTTCTTAGTATTAACAAAAACTTATCTCTTGGAAAAATTAATAATTTTGAATGTAACAATATCTCGTGTAACATTTTAGCATCTAAAACTATCACTAATACTTCTGATATCAAACTCAAAAAAAATATTAATAATATCGACCATATTGATGTTGATAAATTAAATAATCTCCAACCTAAAAAATATAATTTTAAAAATAATGATACTGATTTACATTTTGGATTTATTGCTCAAGATGTTGAGCTCATTTATCCCAATCTCGTTTCATACGACAAACAAACTGATATCAAATCTATTAATTATATTGAATTTATTCCCCTTATGATTAAAAAAATTAACTATATGAATGAAAATATCAATTCACTTAAACAAATTATTGAAATACAACAAAAAACTATCGAAACACTTGTTGATCGATGTTGTTCCATCTTAAAAAATGAACATTAAACATTTTTTTATTTTTTTTTGTATTTACCAATCGTAAACACAAAAAAATAAATAATGTAAAATAAGGAATTATTGTTTTATTAATAAATTAAATAATTCCTTGTCTTATCTTATATTTTACTAGCTCCGTCCTTTCGCTAGTAATCGTCGTGCCCATCCATCTTTAGTCTGGCTACGCCCGGTTTGTTAAGGTATGCTCCTTATAATATAATTAAATAATTTTTATTTTTTTTGTTTTTTATTTTTTATTTTTATTTTTTTTTAAATAATTAGATGTTTATTAATCTTCAGGTTGATCTTCAACTTGAGCTGCTGCAACATCAACAGGAACTTGAACTGGTGGTGTTAAATATTTATTAATTGCTGCGGTCAATTGTTGTTCCATTGGATTAACAAAAACATTACCAAAAATCGAATTAAGATGAGAACTAAATCCTTGATAGTTATATAACATTGAAACTATTAATTCAAAATCAATATCTTTAGCAAGTGCTCTAATAAACGAGTATGTATCAAAGTCGAAATTTTTAAAATCAATGAATAAATTCTGTTTATTTTTAATAGAAAACGATTGAACACTTGATAATACTTTTTTGAAATTTGCTTTTCCATCTTTATAATCATTAAATAGAGCTGCATATTCTTCAGGATTAATTTTTGTGAATGATTTAGAGAAGGTTCCATTACTTTGTCTATTAAATTGGATAGTTGTAAATTTAAGAAATAGAAATTTAACAAGTTCTTTCAAACCATTTGCAACATCTGAACAAGCTGTTTTATATTCATTAAAATTTGCTGTTGAATCCCTAAAATTTAGATATGTTGGTAGAGAACCACATAGGTATGCTTGAAGAGCTCCTAAAAATGTGTTCGTATTATTTGGGACACGAAGAGTTCCAGCGTGATATGCACGAGTAAATGTTCTAAAAACATTACCATGTAAATCAGTTAAAACATAACCTTGTAGATCCAGATGTGTATTACTGAAAAAATTATTTTCTGGTGTTGCAAATGATTCATTAACTGTATTTACATCAACAATAGTTGAATTTTGAAAAATTTGTTGCTGAAATGGAACATCATTATTAGTGACATTATCACGAACAGAAATTAATATAGCTGTTTGACCATTAAACATCTTTGAATAATCACACAAATATCGTTGACTATGATTGGTTAATACAAATACAAAATAATTATTTGGATATAATGCTCTCAAATCATCTAATTTGGTTTGACCACACGCAATTTTAAATTGACTAAATAACGTATTCCTATCATCAGTAACTTCATCGTCTGATTTAATACGACCTGTTGTTCTATAAACCCATTTATTAGTAGTAGTATTATAATAGGCTACAATAACAGATCCTTCATAAGAAACAGATGCATTAATATTATTATCTTGCATAATTCCAACGAATGATTTATTGTCAGTATTAATAATTTGTTTAACTGTGTAATTTAATAATTCAATTGTTGTCTCTGTTACACGAATTTCCATACTTCGATATGGTAGCAATACATTTAATGGACTTCCTCCATATAATGGAGCATTGTTTTTAAATAATTTATAGTCTGTATATACCACAAATTGACCATTATCTCTAATTATAAAATGGACCTTGTTATCTGTTCTCGCTGATAAGCATTTTAAATGCTGAAACACTCGATCTATTCTTCTTTCTAAAAGATATACTTCTTGAGGTCCAGAGAGTTGAACCGATTCAGAAGCATTAACAATCGCCGCTGCCGAGGCAGAAGCAATTTCACTGGGAAGTTGACCTTCACAGTAGTTTATAAAATTTTGGATTGGGCTAAAGGCTTGCATAGTGATAATATCATTGTATATTATACGTTTAAGTAATATTAAAAATTTCAATTTTTTTATTAGGTATATTATTTTAGATTATATAACGTCAGGTATAGCCTGATGTTATATGATCTAAAATAATAGGCCTGATAAACAAATTAATGATATGGTGTTTTTTATGATAGAGTAAATATTATATATAAATAGAACATATCAATGGTTAATATATTATAATTGTTAATATATGGATAAAAGGATAAACAATATGAATAATTAATTATTTTTTTTTATTTATATTATATATATTGAAATGAGCGAACAAGAAACGGAGAATGTTCAAGATTATGGAAACCAATTTTTTAATCAGATAGATATATTTATAGATAAATCGTTTGAGGAACTACAAGAAATTACAAAAAACAAAGTAATTAGTATTGAGAAAATAGAAAGTACAATACAGACATTGAAAAAGAGATTAGATTATACATCAATAGACAATTTAATTTTAAATAATGAAACAAGATTATTGGTAATAAATAAAATGGATATATATTTATATTTATATTTATTATTATTATTGTCATTTGAGCATGATTTGGATGAATTGAGAAAGTTACTAATAAAGAACGAAAAAATTGGTAGTTTTCAAAATGATACAAAAAACACAGCGATAATTATAGAAAAATCACAAATAATCCAAAATTTTGTTGTTTTAGTAAATAATGAAATCATAAAAAGAAATACAAAAGACACAAAAGACACAAAAAATAAAAAAGATAAAGATAAAGAGATGGTAGTGCCACATATAAATAAATTAAAGGAAGCACAGTATTTATATGATGAATTTATAACAAATGAAGAGCAGTTAGTAATATTTTCAAAAGAAACTCCTGAATATAAACATTATATATTGAAAGTGGTGATATTATTAATGTATCAAAATGGTGACAAGATAAATATATTTAAAATATTGGAGAATGAAGAGTTATCCCAGTTAGAATATACTTATGTTGAAGTTGTAGACACATTAATAGATGAAATAGACTATGCTACAGTAGAGTCGTTATTTACAGAACCAGATGATGAAAAATATAAATCAGCATCATTTATATATGAGTTATTGAACGAGTATGATAATCAACAAGAGTCAAAAATGTTATCGGTAGATCATAAGATAAATGAATTATTTAATAAGAATATATTGATACCAATAACTGATGAATTTTTAAGATATCATAAAGACAGTGAGAAGTATGATAAGATAACAGCGAGTAATATAGATTCAAAAGGGAAGACGAAAAAAGATGACACAAAAATAAAATACATAGTTACAAAAATAAATAAATTATCAGATTATTATAACATTATAAAAAGCAGAAATAAAGTAGAGATCGATAATGTAGAGAAATTATTATACCCGTCAATGGCATATAGGAAAGCTGTAATTATAAATGAATTAGAGGAACAGTCAATAATAAATAAAATACTAAATCAAGGAAAAACATTAGTAGTTAATGAGTATTATGAGGATTTATTATCATATAGAAAATATCCTTATATAAATTTTAAAGAGTCTGGTAAAGATATATTTCAATTAAAAATGGATGAAACAAACACGGTAATTAGATATTGTAATTTTGAATTTATGAATGCAGATAAATATCCAGTTCAATATAAAAATAATCTCCAAATAAGAACAGCCGGTAGTGACACAATCGTAAATATTGTTGGTATAGCAGTGAATCCCAAGAAAATAAATTATGATGGTTCAAGAAATGTATCACCAATAATTTGTGTAAAATTAAAAAATACAATGGATTTAAGTGGTAAAGCAAATAATGGATATTTGTCAACATTAAGTATATTAAAAAAAAAGATATCTCAAGATCTTGATTTTAAAATATTACCATATTGGATATTTAATAAAAAACACGACACAATTAAAACAAAATCGTATGAAAATTTATCACAATTAAATCACGAAGAATATTTTAAATTTTTATTAGGTAAAATATATGATGATATTGTTATTGAAATATATCAAAAAACAATTTCATTAATAAATGAAAATGAATCGTCTGAAATATATGATTTTAAACAGATAATAAATCAAGTTCAAGACTCATTGTTCAATATATCGAAAACAGATTATTATAACGAAATAATGGGTTATTTATTATACAAAAAAATTGGACGATATAATAAATATATTTATGATAAAAATGAAAATAATATTCCTGGACTTAATTCTAAATTAATTAAATCACCTGTATATGTTGATACATCTGTTAAAGAAGCAAAGATAATAATTAAAAAAGAAGAATTATTATTGGGTGAAATAAAAGAAGAAATAACAAATGAAGAATTTGAGACAGCATTATGCCAACATCAGATTTCATGGACTGAAATAAATTATTATAAGAAAAAAGACACAAATAAATTTACACAATTATTATATGAATTTATTAAAAAATATTCAATTGATATCGGATATCAGGAAGACGTAATATGTAAATCATGTTTTGAATCATTAAATATTAAAAAATACACTTCTGACTCTTTTGATAGTAATACAACTAATCTAACATTAGTGATACCATTAGAAACTGATCTTGAAAAACATCCTGAATATGACAAATTTAGTAAGGCTATCAAAAATATGGATAAAATTATTGAAAAAATTGCATCTATTGTCAATATTACGTCTTATATGTCAAATGCTTTAACAAATAAATATAGGAGACAAACAATAGTAAAAAACACAATTGATTTAATAACATTACAATTTTCAAATTTTGATGTGAGAAATATAAATATGAAAAGAGAAAGATTGGAGTCTGCAAATAAATTATATGGAATCAATAAAGATAAATCAGAATACTACATATTCGAAATGGACAATAATTTATTTACATTTTCATCTAAAGAAACTGACAAATATAAAAAATTTAAAAATAATAATATTTATGCTTACATGATCTTCTTAATTATATCAGAACTTAATTTTAATCAAATATTATTGTTCTCATATGATAAAATTATTAATTATGCCGTTTTTGATAAATTTTCTTTTTCTCTTTTTGATGGTCTTAAAATCAGAATTAATAATGGTAGTGATATACGTCCAGTTACTGATTATAAATTACTTTGTTATGTTATATATTATTTTACTTCCATATTAATAAAATATGGATTATGGTTTTTTAATAATGAAAACTTAACCTCAAAACCAAATAATATCAATCCACAAGCACAAAAAAATATTATTAATACAATATTCGATCTAATTAACTCAATACTTGAAATAAATACAAGAAAAACAAAAAGTTTTATTTATGAAATGATATCCACACGATTTCTCACAAAATTAAAAAATATTTATGACAATACTTATACTAAAGAAATTTTAGATAGGCTTAGTACTATTACTGATAAAAAAATTCAAATAGTTAATAATAAAATTATAATCAAATCTAAAGACCAATCTTTGATCTTATCATTGGAAAAAAAACATACAGTTGCCAATTTCGGTTATAATAGATTTCCACTTTTCCCTGGTAAATTCTTTATTACCACTTATATCCAACAAGATAAATTATTAAATATTATGACTAATGACCAATTAACATCTTTAAATAAAGAGAAAAAAAATAAATCTTTACAAAAAATATATGAAAATTTTAATGATGATGGATCAAAACGATCAAACCCAATTTCAAGTAAAAATATAGACGATAAAACTCTTGAAAAACATTTTAATAGTGTTATAAATCTATTTTTAACTAAAATCAATAATAGTGTTAATTCTAATAATCAACATCTCAAAGAAATTGAAAAAATTAATACAGAAAATAATAACTTTCAGATCAATTACAATAAAGAAATTATTAAGGAAGATATACATAATGTTATTAATAATCTTATCGATAAGATGGAAAAAATTATTGGATCCAATATTAATATTAATAATTCTGATCTTTATCTTAATAAAAAAGTTTTCATTATTGATCACGATCATATTGGTAATATTAAAAAAGAACCACTCGTATTTACAGATTCTGATAATAAAATATTAATAAAAAAAAATGACAACTTTTTTAAATGTGATGTATTTTATTATGTTGATAAAACACGCAATATAACTGTTTATTATCATCTATATGAGTTATATTTATTAGGTTATAAAGAATCTAATAGTAGTCCTGTCCAACTAAATAATACAAATAATTATATTAAAATCAAATATTCAGTTAAAGATCAACTTCTATACCTTGGACATAATAACATTAATTTTAATATAACAGATGCTGTTAATGATAATTCAGTTCCAAGTTATATCAGTAATGTAATTCGAACAAGAATTAATAATCTTAAAAATATTGTTAAAGATTTCCAAACAATCATTTACCAAATTAAAAATAAATATAATGGATACAACATTAATCCGATTGTTAAAGAATATAATGATAAATTCAAATCCTTGAACTATTATAATACTGACGGTGATCGGATTTTTGAAGATTGGAATACTATTGTTAATTCCATTTATTTTATTCCACTTAAATCCAATATTAATATTGGTATTGAAAATATTGAATCAGATGATGATAAATCAAAATCAAAACCAAATCAAAAACCAAGTAAACGTTCAAAAAAAGTAACATCTCAAAAAGGTGGAGAAAAATCCGATTCAACCGATACTGAATCAATTAGATCAATCAATAATAACCCAAAAAACAATAATATATTTTTGAATGTAAATAAACTTATTAAACTAAATAATAATGATAATACAATAATATTTTACATATGTAAACAGCTTGATATTATGATCAATATTAATAAAGATCAGTATAATCAAACTAAATTAGTTATTTTATTGGTACTTATTATTAATCAATTGTTTAGTAAATACAATATAAATGAAACAATTGTTATGAACAATCAAGTTCGTAAATTTAATTTGTTGACTAATAATGTTTCATATGATGATAATGTTGTTGATATTGATGATTTTATAGACCAGCTTGACGATTCATTATTAACCAAAGAACAGAAACAGAGAAACATTGATGATAAAGATGACAACAATGAAGAAACACAGGGCATGGACATTGATTTAGAAAATGATCCCGATGTTGTGGATGATACAGATGAGGGCATGGAAATGATCCAATCAGAAGACAGAGATTAAGTTATCATAAATTAATAAATAAATAAATAAATAATAAATATAGATTATATTTATTATTTAGAATTATGATTATAAAAGATTGATATTTATATAGTATAAGTTTCAAGTAGATCTTCTTCAACAATTTTTTGGTTCGGTTTATAATTTTGTTCGATTGGTGTATATGATCGATAAATAGTGCCAATATTAACTAATTTAGTATTATATTTTATATTATTACCATCATAAATAGATTCAGTAGTATAAATTTTGTGTTGTGGTGGACTGGTAGTATTATCGAGTCCGAGATATAAACTCCATTTATATGAATCAGAAACATTAGTGCCAGCGTGAACAGCGTGTGGTCCAGTAACAACTTCAGCGACAATATCACCCCGCCTATATGTGAAATTATCTTTAACGAGTTGATCTTTTTCAATTTCTCGGACATATTGTCCGATACGATTATTGAGAAAATGACGTTGTGTTTCAATAAAAATATTATTAGATTCTTCATTTAATTGGTCTGGAGTATTAACACTACTAATTCTATTATTAATAGAACCGATCATAGATAATATTTCAGCAGGAGGTTTAACACCACCAAATGTAGTAAAACTTTGTCCAAAAATATTACTATCAAAAATTTTCAACATATTTTCTTTTTTTTTATAGAACAGAAGATCTGGTGTATCACCAAATAATTCACCATATATTTTAAATTTATAACTCAGATTTGCATCTTTATCTAGAGTTACATTTTCAATACCTCCTTCAATATCATTAAATTTTGAGTCAATTAAAACGAGATATCCATAATTTGGAATATAATAATCAATACCATTAATTTTATATTTCCAATATCCAATATTTGATTCATCTCTATTTAGATCTTTAATATAAACATTATTTTCAATAGACATTTCATTAATAACAATATTTTCCAAATTCATAACATGCATGGCAGCGAGTAATTGGAAAATGATGCTTTGCCATACTTTGATGTCATGGAATCCAGTTTGAACCATTTTTTTAACAGGACCCAATTCTAATGAATATGATTTCGTTCCCCAATCAAATAAATTATGTGTTGTTGATTCTGTTATAGATACAATGCATTTATTTGTTGGGAACTGTATATTGAATTTATTTAGTTCCTGATTATCTAATACGATATCAAATGATATATCTCCTGGAACTGTTACATTTGTTTTATACACTTTTAATGCGTCATATGTTTTATTTAATTTATTAAGATCTGTAATACTATTATCAATTTCTGATAATATACGAGTTATATCTTCTTTTACTTTTAGATTAAGATATTCATTATTATTTTCTTGTAATTTTAAATTTTTGATTCTATCAGATTTCAAGTTTTTTAATTTAATAAAGTCAATACCACTTTTAACTGTCATATACCAGGCATACATCATAACAAAATTTGGACATCTTTTCGGTTTTAATATATGTTCCCGAATATATTCATAATATGATATTTCTCGCCATATGTCACAATCTTTTTTATTTAAGTCTGTTCCAACATTGTCTGCTAATATATCTAATACTCTCATCTGATATATTCTTATATTTACACCCATATTATCTTGAGCACATGCTATAACATTATTATTTTTATTTAATCTTATAGGATAACAAGATCTAAACATTAGAAAATTATCAGGTAATGTTTTATATGGGTTATTTGATATTCTACTAAAATGATATGGATTAATTTCCATTAATTTTATATGACTCAATAAATTTGTTAATTCAGTTCTTTGACCACTATTTGGATATTTATTACCTATTGATATATTCTCACCATCCGCATGTTTTATAAATATTGATCTCAAATATTGATATATTATTGTTCTCTCTGCTATTGTTGTTAATGATTTCTGAACTATCCCATTTACACTTGGTAATACATCTTCATATAAATCGTGTAGCTTTACTAAATCACCATTTGCATTTGATATATTAATATTATATTTTTTAATTAATGGCACATTATTATTTGGCATATATTGATATGGATACATTGGATTTGCCATATTTGGGTAAAATGGATTTGGGACTGGTACATATGTACTTGGATATATTCCTTGATTTATCATTGCTTTGAATGGATCTTCTGGAGGCTTCTTTGGATCTGGATATTGAATCACTTTATCATTTATTTTAAATTCAAATAATGTTTCCGGATTTGGGGCCTGACCTAATTTTGGAGCACTCTCTGCTGTGAATAATCTTGATACCGCCTTTTGATCATTCGTTATAAATGGATTCGCTTGACTACCATCTTTAAATGCTGGTATCTGTCGAGGAGCTATCATCATACCACCTGATTGTTTATTTTTTATTATATCATTATACAATGGTATTTCTCTTAAATATATTTTTATGTTTGGTTTTTCATTCAGGAACGAAACTTTACCCATTTGATGGTTTAATCCTTTAAATTCTGTTTTTTTGTTTTGTAATGAAAAAAAAAATGTTCCGTGTCTATATCAACATCTGCATATTTTTCTAATGAAGAATCCATTTTTAAATTCTTTTTCGATTTAGATTCACCACCCATCTGATTCATTCCGGGCATCATTCCGGGCATCATTCCGGGCATCATTCCGGGCATCATTCCGGGCATTTGTGGCATCTGTTGCATTTGTGCCATCTGTTGCATTTGTGGCATCTGTTGCATTTGTGGCATCTGTGGCATCATTTGATTCATAGCAGCCATTTGATCTAATTGATTATAATTAGACGACATACTTAATGGATTTTGACGATATGCAGCATCTAATTGATCCATCATATTTGCTTGACTCATTTTATTATCATTCATTAATTGAGGAGAAAATCCTAATGGATCCATTTGTCCATATGGAGATGTCATTTGTTGGGATCCATTCATTTGTCCATATGATGACATTTGAGGTACCATATTTGGTAACATAATTGGTGATGGTTTTCCACCTGGTCCCTGACTCATACCCATACCTGGTTGTAATCCAAATTTCGATAAATCAACATTACCATTATAAGATACTGGCATTGCCGCCGCTGCATCAATACTGGCATTCGCTTTTTTTACTTCATTATTTGTCGCTAATAATGCTGATACCATTCTCGATTTCGGTTTTGACATATTGTTTTTAACCTGACTATGATCTTGATTCTGAAACATATTATCTCCATCATCTTCATTCACTATTTTATCAATATCAATACTAAAACTATCACTATCATCATCTTTATTAACATCATTATTGTTTTTATTTTTATTACTTAATGACGGTTCTTTGGTTCGCTTAGCAATCATTCTGGAACCATTTATATGTGCAGATTTTTTTGAATCAACTGACACTGAAGATTCTGATGGACTAGGTGATCTTGACGATCTTGACGATCTTGACGATCTTGACGATTTAGACGATTTTCTCGACCTTGATGATTTTGGTGATTTATGTGATCTGGATGATTTAGATTTATCGGATGGTTTAGATGAATTCATAGTATCAGTATCATCTATAGATAAACTATTATCATTATTAGTATTACGAGATCCTTTCCATAGGAAACTAAGTTTTGGGTTTGATTTACTCATATCTTCTGTTAAATTCAGTGTAGATATTTTATTTTCTATAATATTTCCTTTTTTATTTAAATTATCAATATTATTATCATTCACCAATAATTTATCATTATTTTGGCGACCGATCATATTTGATGATGTTCTTTTACTTATTCGTTTATTAATTAATTTATCTGATTGATTATTTTTATTTTTAAAAGAATTAAATAATTCATCATCTAATATAGATTGTGGAGAAATATTATCAAACGATTTCAAATTTAGATATTTGTCAAAAAAACTGGAAATATTTTTTGGTATTTCAATATTTTCAATGTGTTTTTTTAAAGAAGTTAAAAATTTAATAACATCATACATATTATTAATAGATCTTAATTCATCATCAATATTTTCATTTAAAATAATATCAACAATAGTAGAATAATCAAAATTACTCATTTTATATGTGAATCCAATATTTGGAACAGTATATGTAATATTATTGAAAGTATATGTTGAACTATTTGAAGCAACATTGCGTACATATCCATCCATATATTTGAGAACAATATTATTATGTCTAAATGTAGGATATTTATTTTGGATCACAGCTAATGTATGAATAATCTGAAAAATTAATGCCATATAATCAGTTTGTTTAAAATTACTCAATGTGTCTGGATTTAGATAATCATATAAAGTATTCATCTTAAAAAAATGTTCAGTAATGCCAACTGAAACTATTTTATTTACTGGATTATCAACATTTAATAATGGTTTTAATTCATCATAATTCATAAATAATTCCTCTAAATCTTGTAACTGAATGTCCACATTTAATATTTGTAATAAAAAATGTCTTGATACATCATATGTTATAAAATCTGACAATAATTTCATCATTATCTTGTTTATATTCTGGGAACTTGTCATATTGTTATTATCATTGTTTGTATATATGAAAAATGTTAAATCAACAGAATATGGATCATCAATTTTTTTCAAAACATATTTACGTCCAAATGGTGTAATAATACTTTTAATATATTGTAATTTATTATTAAGAACAGAATTAATAAACATTTGTGATTGCGAATTATTTAGTATCCGTTTGAACGAATTTATTGTTTCAACATCTGAGACATTTACAGGTTTAACATCATAACATAGAGTTTTGTTTTGATTATAGTAATAGTCATATGCCATACGAATTAAATTCAATACATCATTGAAATTATTTGTAATTGTAGTCATTATAAATATATTTATAAATTATTTTTTATAATTATATTTAATATATATAATCTTCATTGATTATCCAAATTTAATTACACTATCACATATTTTCTTTATCTGTTCATCGTGAGTTATTATTAATACTGTTTTTGTCTTACAATTATCTTTTATCATCCTTATCACATTATCTCTATTCAAATTATCTAATGCTGTTGTTGGCTCATCTAATATTATTATTTTAGAAAATTTATTTAATACAGCACGAATAATGTGAATAATTTGACGTTGACCACCTGATAACATATTTCCATGTTTACCAACATTATAATTCAAAAATCCAAACTCATCCTTTATCCCCGTCTTCAATTCCATGTCTCTATTTATATTCACAAATATTTTTGATAAATCATATTTCTTTATCAAACTCTTTATCATCTCTAATATTTCTTCTTTATCATAATAACCATATGTTAAATTATCTAATATCGATACATCAAATAATGATACCTTATTTTGGGATACATAAGATATATATTTCTTTAATGACTTATTTGATATCAATTTTACATCTTGGTTATCAATCGATATTGTTCCTTTCTGTGGTTTTAATATATTTAATATCAATTTAACAAATGTAGTTTTACCAGAACCAGATGGACCATATATTGCTACCATTGTGTTCTTCTTTATCGATGTACTTAAATTATTAATTACAATTGATTTATGTTTTGTTTCAATCTCTGAATTTGGCTCATCATTGTCCAAGTCCAAACTATTAGATGAATCATATGTATAAAAAACATTATTAAAAGTAATTGTACCATCAATAATATCAATATCATTACCAACATTTGGTGTATGACCAAATAATTCACCAATGAATTTTTGATGACTATTTAATATACCAATCTTTTTTGTGATTTCTGGAATATAATATGTTATCTCATACATATTATTGAAAAAAGTATTCATAGTTAATAATATAGTCGTTATATCTTCCATATTGATTTCATTTTGTTTGTATAAATTATGTGTATATAATAATATTATACAAAATACAATGCTATTTGATATATAACCATCAATATGTGTATTTATAATACAATCATTTGATTCCAATCTTTGTTCTAATATTTCATCTGATTTTTCTACACAAAATTTCATTTCTTTTTCAATACCATCAATAGACGAACTAATCATATGTATATTTTCGAATTTATCACCAATATTTTCCATAACTTCATCATTATTTTCTACCTCATCAAATGATTTCTTTATACATTTTCTCATATTTTTTATTATTAGAACAAATTGTAACATTATCAAAATTAATGAATATAAACCCATCTTCTTGTTTATTATAAAAAAATTTAATATTATAAATAATATACTTACTACTCTTGGTATCAATACTAAATATAATTTGTCTACTAATGATTCTATTGTTGTTCTTAATAATAATATTTTAGTAAATATTTCCGATGTATTAATGTCAATATGTGTATTTTCATATTTAATAAAAATACTATTAATAATTTTATCAGTAATGAATCTAGTTAAATATGGTTCAATCTTTGAATTAAATACTTCTGATAATGAATATGATATCTGAACAACAGCCCATCCACCTAACAATTTCATAATATTATTTTTTAATTCATCTTTATCATCAATATGTGCTAATAATTTAGCCATAATTTTGGGTAATATAATGGATTCAATAGTGTATGTAAAGATAGAACCACCTAAACTACATAATACAATTGATTTATTATTATTATAAAACTCACTCAATAAACTATTTATTTCTGGACCAAATACCATTATTAATATAATATATTAATGATATTAAAATTTCAACAGAATAATTTATCTCCTATTATTATATATTTATGCCATCTCATAACACGATTATTCTTATTATTTCTTTTCTCCTTATTATCAGTATTCTTAATTATTTATGGCTCGTATATTCATTGACCAGATATGGAGTTAATACTGACATTAAAACTAATTATCTTAGTGAAACTAATATTAATAAATGGTCTAAAACTAATTTTCTCACATTTACATATGTCTATCCTAAAACATTCACCACTGATAAATGTTACTCCGAAGACTGTAAAATTAATTCAAATATTATTGAAGAAAAAATTAAAGCTTTCCATACTGATCTGTATAATGTTGCTAATAAAAAAATTGTTATTATTCCTAATGAATTTAATATTTCCCCTTTACGAATATCCATTAACGACCAAAATAGCATCTCATATATTAACAAATTATAAATTATATGTGTTAAATTAAAAAATATATTCATAATTATATTTCATATTATCTTCCTCATAACATATTTTTATTGTGTTTTTTATCATATTATAACTATCTAATCTATTCAATATTTTTGATGCATCTTCTGTATTTCTAAAAAAATTATCAAATGGAACTTCATATATACCTCTTAATATTGGAGGTAATATATCAAATCCATTTATTAAAAATTTATTAAATAATTCATTAAAATTAATTATCATATTTTCTTTTATTTTATAATCTTCAATAAAATTTTCAAATATCTGTCTACCATTTGATACACTTTCTCTCATAATTCCATCTAACATATTTAATTTATATATTGTGTCTATATATGCTTCTAATTCTTTGATATTTAAGATGTCAATTAATATGTTATGATTTGTTTCATTAAGTGTTTCAAGATTATTTATTTTATTTTTTATAATTATATGGTTTTCTCTATCACTAAAATCATATGCTGTTGAAACAGTATTTACATTTTTTTTTCTCAATATATCAAACAATATATTGTGTTTTGACATTATATATCTATTCAATGGTGACATCATATGATTATATATGCTCCTTCTATGTAAATATTTAATATCCTTTATCACTGTTATTATTGTTATATTTTTTAATAATAATGACTTTTTTAATAGACTACATATCAGATCATTTAATGTAAATAATTTATTATTTCCTTTACCTATATTATAAATATAATTATCCTCTTCTATACTTACATTCCTTATTATTTCATATCCATCCTCAAATCGATCCAACATATCGTTACGTTTTAATAATATATCTAATATAAAATCATTATTACAAATATCAGATGATATATTATCACTATATTTTATATTATTTTTTTTATATGCATTCATAAGATAACTTGATTTGTCATTATATTTTTCAATATTAAATGACATTAAATAATTAATACATTCATAACCAGATCTATATACATTTGGATAAAATAATGGTGTACCATCTTCTGATATATTGTTTATATTTATAATATAATTATCCGGAATTATGATTTTATTATTGTTCTCAAATAAATAACAATATATTTTATATGATGATTCCATATTAAATATATATTTTTTTATTATAAATAAATAAACGTTATTCTCCTAAAATTTCCAATTATTTCCACACGTTACGCACGTTACAAATGTTGTCATCGGTTCATCTGCCGATCTCGTTTGGGCTTGATATATATGACACTTTCTATCTTTACATTTTCTACATTCATATACATCTGTTGTTGCCATATTATTCTTCTTGAAATCTATATAATCTAATCTTTTCACTATATTGTCCCACTGTTTTCTATATAAAATTTGTGGCTTTATTAATGGTAAATCATCTATCGTTATCTCTCCACTTCTTAATGCATTTATTAAATAATCATTCTCTGAATTTAAACATCTTAACAATTCATTCGATTTCGTTTTATATGTCAATTCTGTATAACACTCATCCATATTGTTCAATTTTATATATTTCTCACAATAATCATATATCGATCTGTCTAACAATACCACGTCCAATTTCACTTTAATATTATTCAATTTTGTTCTAAATAATTCAATATATTGGTCTCTATAGTTTGCCATCATATCTTATCTTATTATATAATATATTTATGTTTATATCTCTCTTAATAAATGAAAAATCAATTTTTTAATATGGGCTCTTTGATGGTTTATTCTTTTTGATGTGCAACATCAAAAAGAATAAACCATCAAAGAGCCCATATTAAAAAAGGGATCGAGGAAAGTTATACTCTTGATTATAATATTATTTTATAAATTATATATGATGTTAAGCATCATATATAATTTATAAAATAATATTATAATCAGAGATAACTCTCCAAGATCAATTTTTTAATATGGATTATAAATTGTTATCAATTGTTACTTTTTTTAATGGGAAAATCATAACATCCATTTATTAACCATTTTCTGAATGATATTACATAACCTCCCTTATTTATACACGTTTTATTAAATATTGTGCTTTGAATACTATCTATATTTGTAAAATTACCATTGAATAATGAAGAATATGCTCTATTTATATCATATTTATTTTCTATACGATATTGGGTATATTTATTAGATGAATATATTGTTTCTTTATCAAGTAATACATTACTTGGTCTGAAAAATTTATCTATTATTCCTTTTGAACCAAAAACTTTCTTTGTTGATGATGCATTTCGTGTCGTAATATTATCATATAATTTGTTCCATTTAACTATTTGACTCGAATAATCCACTAAACGGATCTTCTCTTTACCATTTAAATATGTACCAAATCCTCTCATTCTGTATTTGTTTATAATCTCTATCGGATCTTTTGCTCCAGCAAAATATTTATAATCCATATTCATCATTGTCATACAAGCACTTATACACGATGGTAATAAATATGTTTTGTTTCCATCATAATATGCTCTAACTATTGGTAAGTGAAATCGAGCAACCGTTGAAAAAAATGATTCATATTTCATTCGAAATAATTCGAAATTATGTGGTAAATATTGTGATGATATTCTGTATTTTAAATTCTCATTACAATTTAATAAACAATCATCATCCAATATTGTTGAAACATCGATGTCTTTTATTTGTGTCTCTATATATTTCTCTTCTGCTAATGAATCATTCTCTTTCTCTTCTTCAACTAATGAAACTAATTCCTTATCCACTTCAACTTCTTTTTCATCTTCTGATTCATTCTTATCATTATCATTACCATTACCATCTGTTTTTGATAATGTTGGTATTTTTATTGATTCAACAATTGGACTTTTTTGTTTATCTTTTTCATAATGTTCTTTTTCAGATGACCATTTTTTTGTTATAATAATCATTACATCTTCAACACTACATAATTCATAATATGCGTGATATTTATTATCAAAATATTGTGGTGTATCTAATTGGCTCTCATTATCGATCATCTTTTGTTTAATATACCAAGGATAAAATAGTTTCTTGATTTTTATGTCATGAAGATGTAATGCAACTTCCACATACGATAATTTTGCCTCTGGTAATATATATTTCATTATAAATTCTCTATTAACCATGATTGCTACAGTTTTAACGTGATTTACATTTACTAATAATTGATCATTTATAGATGTTTTATTATATTTTTTAATGTTTTCACATATTTTATTTTTAAATTCATATACTTTATCAATAAATTCATATTTATCTCCATTACACATTACATCAATATCAGCATCCTTGTAATATTCATTAAAATATGCATTATAATTTATAATATTATTGTCATAAAAATTCAGCATCAATGGATTAAATCTTGGTAAACAAGCTGCCATTACACTTCCAGATATTGCTATTGATTTCCAATTTACATCTTCCAAATAATTTTTATTATTTGAACCAGAAACAAAACAATTCAATCGAACCATAAATTGATCCGGAGATACTACTCCTTGCACTAAGTTATGGGTCTCATTACATAACATATAATTTGCCACACCTATATTGTTTTCTGTTGGTAATAATACTTCATTATTCACCATTATTGGTAAATATGGACACGATAATGGATCTTCCGGATTCATTGGAAAATATGGTAATTTAGATGCTGTTTCCAAATCAAATACAAATCTATCTGTTTGTTTTATTCTTGTCGCTTTAATCGACTCCTCTAAATACATTGTTAACCATCCATAAGACCATAAATGAGAAAATATAGGAGCATACTTATCCAATAAACTTCTCTGATCATCTGGACATTTATCATTAAACAATTTACGATCCATTAATTTATCTAATGCATAACCATTATTTAATAATAGATGACAATACTCTTTTGATAACAATACATTGCATAGTAATAAATATAATTCATTCTTATTTAAACTACTGTCCAATATGTTGTTAAAATCTTCTCTCAATATCAAACTATCTTGTTGAATTCTATATAATTTATAACCCTCTTTCTCTATCATTGATGAGGCATCTACATATGTTTGTTTCTTAAAAATATGACTTAAATAATCGTGATCTTCTTCAGATTTAACCATAATTTTGTCCAATATTTTTTTAACTTCACTGTCTAAACGATTGTTTATCGATATCTTAAAACCACGTGATAAAAATTTTAATGTTATATTTAATTTACAATTATATGGAATACACCAATAATTTGACTCATTCATTCCATTTATCATCTGACTTCTTACTAACTTGTTGTTGTGACCAAACTTATCCTTCTGAATATAATTATTTATCATTAACATCTGAATTATATCATTCAATGAGGAAATACCATCATATTGTTTTATAAAATTAAATATTCCATCATTAGAAATATTTAACATACTAATAGCGAGAACATTTGGTGATTCAAATAACTTTTTTATACCCCTATTATCTACATAATGTGTCGGTAAATCCCTCTCATTCACTATCGTCAATAAACTTTTTATTACTTCATTATTTAATAATGAAAATGGAACCTGTTTAACTACTAATTTGTTTTTTATGTAATTATACTGTTCATCATCCAAATATTTATTCATAAAAAATTCCCTCTCACATATGTCATTTATTGTGAAAATATATAGCTCTCCATACGATTTCACTAATTCAGTTATCGTCATTTTCGATATATCAACTATCTGTTGATCTATTAACGCTCTCATATTATATTGAGCATTCCAAGGATTCATTATTGTTATGTCTGATTTGCATTCCATAATATATATATTCTCATTCTATAACAATTATATATTATATAATTTAAATATCAATTTTTTTACATCATAATACATCATAATATACATATATATATTAATATATATTTATTAAATTATAAAAAAATTGGCTTTTTAATGGTTAAAATATTATTCTTTTTCATATCGATATGTATCATTTTTTTCATCTAAATAATATGATTTTACAAGCCCTTTAATACAATTATCAACATCACTTTGCGTAAATTTAAAAATACTAAGATCGTGTTGTATATTTTTAAATATATCTGTTTTTGTATGATATAGTCCAGACAATGTTTTAACAAATTTGATGATATGACATTTTATTGTATTTACTCTATCATATTCGATTTCTGAAACAATTTTTTTCTCAACTGGTTTTTCTGGTTCTTTTGTTTCCATCACCTTGACAAAAAACTTTGCAATATTAGCTGCCACATTGTTATTATCTTTTTTAATATATTGGTCAGTTAATTTCAAAGCATCATTTATCATATATGTATCATTTAATGATTTCTTTAATATTTTTGCTAAAACCAATGATTCACATACATTGCGAATATATTCTGTTTTTTCAGCAGTTGATGCACCATTTAATGAAACTGATTTATAAATGTCATCAAATACTAATGTGTTAGTATCTTCAAATAACAGTAATGTTGATGCTTGTAATAATGTTAATTTTAAATTATATATTTTATCATCGTGATTATAATTTAATATAACAGTAGAACAATCATTTAACCATCTTATTTTATATAATGGATTTTTTTTATTATGAAATGTTTCGATTTTCTCAATCATTTTCGAAATACCATTGTTATATTTAATTTCAAAATTATTTACAACATGTTTAGATGTTTCTGACCAATTATTTGGACCAGATGTTAATAAAAACGATGTATTGTTAATTCCATCAGATTTTTTAAATGAGATATTATAAGTCAATGATTTGTTAATATCATCAATAATGTTTTTATAATTAGTAATTTTATTATTGAGATGAATTTTAATTACTTCATTATTTGAAATATAGTCATTTAATTTTTCATAAATTTGTTTATCAATTTTAATCATTTCAATAAATTTATTTATGTTGTGAGGCGTTATTGCCATATATTCTGTTTGCATCATTGATATAAAATATGTCAAATTATAATCAAAATTTTGTAGCTTTAATAATGATATCAATGTATCTATGTATTTATCATATATATTCACACCTGTTTCAATTTGTGTTCGAATTTCTTGAATTATACACATTGATATATCATTCGTAAATATTTTATTTAGTTTATCAATTATACTGATCTTTAATATATCATATTTTTCCCATTTACTTAATAATGTATATGATAAATTTAATATCGATGTCAATATATCAAAAGCTCCATTATTTGATGTAGCTTTCAATTTATTATATGTTTCCATCTTAAAATCTATGAATTCTAAAAATTTATTTTTTATTAGTGTCAATGTGTCACTATTATTAATATATTTTTCTACATCATTTAAAACATCCAATATTTTAGTTATTGATGTATTTGATATCATACTTATCAATTCTTCGATCCATACTTTATAACAATTTTTATATATAATATCATCTGTCGTCTTTATAAATGATTTATTATAAAAATCACCACAGTTATCTATTATTATAAATATTTGATATATGTCTATTTTTTTTGTTTTATATAATAAATCCAAACATTTATTTAAATTTACACACGATTTCATCATAAAGTCCATATATGTTTCGTATCTTGAATCAGGAACAGAACATTGCTCTTTTTTTAAACTATCATTTGTCAAAATTATTCCAAGTATATTATATGATCTATTTATCACATCCATATCTATTAATAATTGTTTTACTAACTCTCGAGACAAATCATCAATATTTTTTTTATCAAATATTATGTTTGATAATACTTCATATATACACTCTTCAATACCATTTGATGTTCCATCCTCTTTGATTTTATTATGTTTAAATATTGATGTATAATAATTTAAATTCTTTAACATATTATCATATTTATGTAATGTATTATTTATCGTTAATATATCTTTCGTAAATGGTTTACTATTGTGTATTTTACATATCTCTTCCTCTATATTGACCAATAATGTTCTCATTTTCATACCATCACACATAAATAATTTATAAATATCATTATATGTTTTATTACATCTAAAATCATCTTTATGTGATAATTCTACGATCTTTTTACATATAGTAGGCCAATCAAGGGTAATCGGTGTTTCACTCTTGTATATCACATTGTATTTATTATTAAATGTATTGATTGTTCTTGATGATAAAACACTCATTATATATATATATTATCATTATTTCACATTAAATTAACTAAATATCGATTTTTCAATTTTTTATTAGGCTCTTTATTTTAGATTATATAACATCAGGCATAGCCTGATGTTATATAATCTAAAATAAAGAGCCTAATAAACAAATTAATGAGTGCTCACTACAATCATCTCAAAGAGATGATTTAGGGAGCACATATCAATTTTTTATTTATACATCATAGTATATAGTGTATAAATAAACTTATAATTATTTATGCTTTATCAATAAAACGTTCAAATAAAACAATCAAAATAACGAATAACATTGCTCTACATAACAAACCAAAATATGTATGATTACCATCAGATGAAATACCTAAATTTGGTAAATAAGATTGAATCATATTCATTAATATTGGTGAGTTTAAAACAAAAAATAACACTAATAGTACAAGTGGCTTCCTCAATTTATCATATTGATTTTTACCAGTTGTATCTACATCAGTGTCGCTATCTGTCAATGATTTTGAAACTTTATTATTTATTACTTGTAATTGGTTATTTGGTTGTTGTTGTAACTGTTGTTGTTGAAACTGTTGTAATTGTAATAATTGTTGTGGATTAAGTTGTGTTTGTCTAAGTGGTTGTTGAGATGGTTGTTGAGATGGTTGTTGAAATTGTTGTGGCTGTTGTTGGAATTGTTGTGGTTGTTGTGACTGTTGTTGAAATTGTTGTGGCTGTTGTTGTTGAAATTGTTGTGGTTGTTGTGACTGTTGTTGGAATTGTTGTGATTGTTGTGGCTGTTGTTGTTGAAATTGTTGTGGCTGTTGTTGTGGATCAAAATGATATTGTCCAGAGTTATCGGAATTTAATTTATTTTGTAGATGGTGTAACTGAAGTTCATCTTCATCAATTTGATTATTTTGTTGGAGTATTTCTCTAATATTATTATTTTTATCCATATTAATATATATAATATTTGAAACAAAAAATATTATATATTTAAACTCAAGTATATATTTATTATAAAATAATTGTATCTAATGCATTTTGAAATATTGATTCCATTACAATTTGATATTTCTCATAATCTGTAAAAGCATTAACGACTGATGATGAAATCAAATCTTGCACTGCTGTTAGATCTTTATTATAATTCAATTCTTCATTAACATATTCACCTGTTTTTAATTTACATATTTTTATTGTCTTAAACATTGTATTTAATTTATCAACATCTTGTAAATTATCAGTTATATATTTTTTTACATCACATTCCATATTCTGGTTCAATTTATAGAATACTATTGATTTATTTATATCTATAAACGACCAATCTGATGATTTTTCATTAAATTGTTTATTATTATTAAACATAATTTGTTTAGTCCATTTTGAATCACAAAAATCCCAATATGTTATTTGTTTTATCGATAACCATATTGTTGTTATATCTTTTGTAGTTATATCAATATGTTTCATTACTTTATTATTATTTTTTAAAATTTTGGTGATGAATACTGGACCAAATATACTTTCAAATTTTGGTGTCATTAAACTTGCTAAATAATTATATTGATTTGTATCTTTATTATTACCATCATAAATAAACATAATTAATTCATTTTCATTATCTATACAAGTCTTTACTTGAAAACTGTATCCATCATTTCTATTAGGATTATAGAATGTTTCGATCTGAAATAACATTGATTCAAATTTGATTTTCATGGTTTCAAATATATCTTTTTTAGATAAAATGTTATTTAATTTATCGATAGCAACATCAGTTCCAGAATATGGTCCAGTTGTTTCGTCATGATCTAAATATTTATATACATTTTCATTGAAAGAGTTATATCTACCTTCGGCCGGAGTGTTAGGTTTGATAATTATCATATTGAATTCATAATTTTCCATTAATTTATATATTAATATTATTTAATAGTATTCAAAATTAAACCTAAATTATTTAAAATGTTATATTTATAAACGATTATTAAATTATTTTATAAAAGAAAAGTTACGATTCGGAGAATTATATTTTAAAGAATTTCAAAATCTATTAAGAAAACAATAAAATGGATCACAATAATATAGTCCATATTATGGTGATTCATTAATAATTATTTTAAAATGTAAATATATAATTATAATAGATGGAAGAATATTTAAAAAAACTAGATGAAAAAATTAAAGAGAAAGGATTAACGAATTTTTGCGTGTTTCCAGATCTAAAAACATTTAAAGTCATTAAAAAAAATCAAGATCAAATGGTCAAAATAATGAAAAAAAATCCTGAAAAATATGCTGGACGTCATTTAGCAAATATTATTTTAGATGTGAAATTTAAAGGATTAAAACAAAACGGCGATGTGTTCACTATTATAATATATATGTCAAAAATAAATGAAGATGGAGACATAGATATTACTACTACAGGATGGCGTTTATATTTAAAATATCGTCCAGAAAATATTGAACAGCATCCATTTAAAATAAAAAATTTACAGAAGTTAATAGATTGGACTTATAATAAAAAAACAG
>Ga0214921_10002872_pt1 | contig 27255 bp, 25 predicted proteins | sample LL1505_MetaG_FD_177992 | JGI IMG/M metagenome (GOLD analysis project Ga0214921, IMG submission 177992) | Freshwater microbial communities from Lake Lanier, Atlanta, Georgia, United States - LL-1505 | ecosystem: Environmental > Aquatic > Freshwater > Lake | place: USA: Georgia | collected... | reverse complement strand
GTATACAACTTATTTTCAAATACTTGCTCTATTAAATTTCTAATGGACACCATTAGAAATTTAATAGCTTTTGTGCAATTTATAGTTGTATTAGTTTATAAAGTTACTCTAATGGACATTTTGGGTTAATTATTAGCAGATTATAATGCTCCGGAAAGGTGAATTCCCCTAGTTATACAAAAGCCCTCGCAAGAGGGCTTTTGTATAACTGATATTGTAAGTTTTAAATTTCTACTCCAACTCCAAAATAATAGCTACTAGCATTTTCAAAGCATCTTCTTCTGCTAGGCGCATTTCTGTAACTTCTTCTTCGGTTTTATCTTTATAACCAATAAGATGCAGGAGACCATGTGCTAGTACTCTGGCCAATTCTTCGTCTTTGGGTTTGTTAAATTCTATGGCATTTTCATGCACTCTATCGGTACTGATGTAGATATCACCTTCAATCAAAAGTTCACTCACCGAGTTATCGAAGGTAATAATATCAGTATAAAAATCGTGTTGTAAATATTTGTTGTTGATATTGAGTAAATATTCGTCATCACAAAAAATATAGTTCAATTCTCCTATTTTTCTATTGTATTTTTTGGCTATTTCTTTTAACCAATGTTTTAATACTTTTTTCTTTTTTAGCTTAAAATCGTTTTCAAAATTAAAAGTAATAGCCATAATAGAGTTTATTTTAGGATTTAATTACATGTTAAAACCAAGAATTACTTTTCTGCCTTCGTTTTCAAAACTTACTTCATCGGCTAGGTTTTGCATTAAAAATATACCTCTTCCTCCTGGTTTGTCTATATTTTCAGGAGCAGTAGGGTCTGGTAGGTTGTCATAATCAAAGCCATTTCCATCATCTTCAATTGTGAAAACAATTTTTTTATCACTAATTTCAAGTGTAAGCGATACTAGTTTGTCTTTGTCCAAACCATTGCCGTGTTTAATGGCATTGCTTACAGATTCAGTAACACTTATCATAATGTTACCATAAATGTCGTCGTTGAAATTAAATTTTTCTTTTGCATTGTCTATAAAACTTTCAACAATACGTATATTTTCTTGTAAAGATGGAATTTGTATTTTTAGGGTATTCATTATAAATATTTGATGACAAATGTAATATCAATTTTCTAATTTTTTAAAATAATCTCCAACTTCTTGTTTATAAAAAGGTGTGAGACCTGGCGATGTTGTTTTATATAATTCTAACTGTTTTTGTTTTTGCTGCATATATTTTTTCAGTTCTGCAGGTATTTCTTGGTTGAATTGATTAGCAGTTTGAGCCTCTCTTTTTTCTTCCATGTCTTGTTCTCTGTCGCTTTTCTCTACTTCTAGCAGTCTGGTAAGAATTTCTTTCTGACGGTCAATGGTTTGCTGAGTTATGTTATTATTTAAAATATCTTCCTCTGTTTTTTCCATTTCTTCGGCCATTTTGCCTAAGTTGCCACCCGCTTTTTTACCACCTTCTTCTAGTCCTTTTTGCATTTCTTTCAATGCATTTCTTATCATTTCTTGTCTTGCAGCCATTTTGGCAAGCTCTTCACTCATTTGTTTGCCACCTTTGCCATTTTTGCCCAATTGTTGCATTTGCTCATTCAATGATTTTTGCATTTGCGACAAGCTAGGTTTAGGATTTTTCCCTCCTGGTTTTGAACAAGAACCCTGCCCTGGTTTTTTTTGCTGTGCAGCCTGCATTTGCATTTGTTTCACTACATCGCTCAGCATCAGTGCCAAATTGTTCATTGAGGTCATTGCAAACTGCTGTTTACCAGCTGCTTCATAAGGTTTTTTGGCCTTTATGGCATCGCTGGCTTCCTGCATATAGTCATTCATTAGGCCCAATTCTTTAGTTACAAATTGCTTTATTTGAAAAACTCTTTTTGCCAAAGCCTGCAAACTATCCTCCACAATTTTTGCATCGGTGCTCAATTTCAGTTGAGCCCGACTAAGCTGTACGTATCTTGGGTCGTTTAGGTTTACGTTTTTGAAGTTTTTCATTAAACTTTCTTGCTCAAAAGAAAGATGAAGTAAATTTTCTAGCAATTTACGCATATCCGCAATGTTTTCTTCGGCTTCTTGCTGCTGCATTTTTGCCATTTGATTGGCCATTTCCTGCATTTTTTCAGCAGCGTTTTGTTGTGATTTTTGTGCTTTACTTGGTTGATTTTTACCTAGTTGCTGTTCACTTTTTTGCATTTCTTGCGAAATGTTTTCTTTTTGCTCATCAAGATTACCTAGTTCGTGTTTGTTTTCAAGGTCTTGATTGGTTTTTTGCAAATCATCCAAATTTTTCTTTGTTTCTTCAAATTTCTTGTTCAGTTCTTGTTGTTGTTTTAAATTTTCTTCGTTTTTGGGTTTCTTGGCAAGGTCTTTTTGCTGTTGTGCCAATTTGTTCAAATCATCAATGTTTTTATTTAATTTATTTTCAAATTGCAATTGTCTAAATCTTTCCAAAGTTTTTTCTAAATCTTTGGCTAAATCTTCTTCATTTTTCTTAAAATCTTCAATTGCTTGTCTCACTTGCTCGTCTTGCTTTTTTTCTTCAAGCATTTTTTGCATTTCTTTAAGCATTTCTTTGGTTTTTTCGTCCAAAAGTTCGCTTATCAATTTTTGCAATTCGTCTGATTTTTGTTTGATTTCTTCACTCACTTTGGGGTCAAACTTTTCCATTTTCTCCAGCGATTTATTGGCTTGATTTTTAGTGTTTTCAAGCTGTTTCATCAGGTTTTCTTTTTTCTCAATCAAGTCCTGAAACTGTTTTTTATCTTGCCAAGAAAGTTGTTTTTTGCCTTTTAGTTTTTCTTCTAATTGTTTGATAGATTTTTGCAATTCTTTAGCTTCAGAAAGCGTTTTATCAATCATATTATCTGATTTTGAAGCATTTTCGGCAATTTCTTTGGCAAGTTCTTTTTCTTTGGGTACTTGCAGTTCAAAAATTTGTGATTTAGCAGATTTTGGTCCTCTAAAACCATCATTGTCAAATACCTGCACAAAATATTCTAGTTTTTCTCCTGCTTTCAAATTCAGGTTTTCAATGTTCCAATTATAAAAAAAGCTTTGCGAAGATTGGTTTTTCTTGATAGGTATAGCAATTGATTTTTGGTTCTCTTTGCCTACTTTATACACCAAATTCAATTTGCTAATGCCGTAATCATCAGCAATATTACCTGCTAAAAGTATTTGGGTAAATAAACTAGAATCTTTGTGCTGAGCAAGGTCTATACTTGGATATTGGTCTGGAATGGCGGCTATGGAATACGCAATTTTTTCTTTGTTTTCAAGGCTTTCGCTTTGTAGTTTTAGTTCATATTGAAATGATTTTTCTACTAATTTCTTGAAAATAAAATTATTATCATTAAACTTTTCTGCAGAAATAGATTTTTTAAAATCACTAAAATTAATATTAAGTGAATTGGTGGCTGTGGTGGCAAATTTCCAAGTAAGTGAGGTGCCTTCTGGCACAGTTAGGCTGCCCACATTTTCAAGTTTTTCGGCTTTTTTTCCAGTGTAGGCAGGATATTCAGCTTCAAGATCAAATGCTACTAAACTTGATCTGTCTAGCACTTGTAACTGATAAGGAATAGATTCAAAACCAGCACCTTCTAGCACAAAATCAATGTTTTGTGATGCACTTATAAATGTATGTTCAAAAACTTCACCTTCTTTTAGTAGTTTTATTTTATTAGCTCCATGTATAATAAAAATATTTTCAGGAATAGCACTTCCAGTTAGTTTCACTTTTAAGGTAAAATCTTCATTTCTAAAAACAGAAAGCGATTTGTTTTGAATTTGAAACTGAAAAGGAGCAGGTTTGGCAAATTTTTGTTGAAATAAAAGCACCCTTTCTGCACTATCAGAAAATACTGCTGGCAAGAAAACAATGCCTAATACTGTAAATATGAGCAAGATAAATGCATATTGAAGGTATTTTTTATTTACCTTAAAATTGATGGCTGTGTCAAATTTAAAGTATTTGAAAGTAGCTATTTTTTGATTGATACTTGCTGCTATAAAAGCATTTGTTTCTTGTGAAAGTGCTGAAAGTTGAAGCGTATTTAATAATTTGTCGCTTATTTCTGGAAAATAAACACCAATTGCTTTTGCGGCTTCTTCGTCGGAAAGGTGTTTATCTGCATTAATAAATTTGAAAAGTGGAAGTACAATATTTTTTGCTAAAAAGTAAGAGAATAATAAAATAGATATGCTAAACAAAATGGTTCTTACCAATGAATTGAACCAAAAAAAATACTCTAAAACACTGATTGTGATATAAATAGAAATTAAAAACATCACAAACCAAACAGAAGATTTTATCAATTGATTTAGATAAAACTTCTTTTTGTAGTGTAATAATTGTATTTTAATATCACTTATTTGATTCATCAGAGCAAAATTCTGCATAAAAAATTATCTTACAATATTAAGTTAAAAAATAGGATAATAAAAATATTGATTTGTATTTTTTCAGCTTTAATCAATAAAAAATGCGCTTTATTTTATTTTCGTAAACAATTGAAATTCAATAATCAAATTTTATCAATATTTGTTTTGTTATAAAAAAACTTATTTAGTTTATATTTCGTTGAAGTAGTAAATCCCTAAAGTTATGAAAAATCAACTCCATCCCCGTATGCAGCTTGTCTCTTTTTCATTCTTTGCTTTCACATACTTTGTAATTTTAACCAACACCAAAGCACAAACTGCCATTTCTTCTGCATCAATGTCGTACTATGCTGTAAGTTATTCATCTGCCAATGATTATACTACTCCTGGTTCTGGGTCTGTATCTTCACCAGGGTTTCCTACAAGTACTACTTACACAGTTACTTATCTAAATGGGTCAAACAATCACTTAAAATTAAACACTTTTACCATTGGTGCCAATGTTTATTCAATAGATAGTAAAAATACAAGTTCTAATATTACTTTACAAAGAAAAGCTAATTCCAATTTTTCAGCAACAAGCACAAGAGAAATTTTATTTTACGAAGTAAGTAGCACCGATGCTACTACATTTAACTTAAAACCTGCTTACGAATCTAGCATAGTAAACCAGCTCCAAAGTGAGGTAATGAACAGAGGGACAGATAATTTGTTTTTGAATGGTTGTGTGGGTTGCACCTCTCAGTACAATTATAGCAATGTAGAAAGGTTGGATAAAGTATGGAGCAGTAATTTAAAATCGACAATAGCTAACTATTATGGATTTTTAATTGTGGAACGTGGTGGTAATGATGCTTTTAAAATAGCCGCAATCACAGCTGTTGATGGAAGTAATAACCCAACGGCTTGGGGAAGTTTGGTAAGTGTAAGCAATTCATCGCATTGGGGGAGTACAGGCACAAGTATCGCCACTCAGGTTTTTAAAAAAGACAATGAAACTATCAATAACACAGTGTTTAACACTGGTTCAGGTCAAGACCATACCAACACTTCCGATTCCTATTTTGAGCCTAATGTAAGTTTAACTGCCCAAAATTTGAAAGGTACTTATATTAGTTTTGCCGATTTAGGAATAGGCAATAACCAAGATATTTACGGCTATTCAATTTTTGCCAATGATGTGCCAAGTGGTATGAATAGTGCCGATATTGCAGACATTAGTAACGACACCAATTACCCCACCAATACCACCACCGATGGCACATTAGACTTAATATCAGGGCCTTTGGTAGTAAACAATGTGATGCTTTACACAGCAAAAGGAGAGATGGAAAACGTGCATGTAAAAGATGTGATGCGCAATAATTGCTACCATGTTCCTAGTCCGTTTCAAGAACAACTTATTATAAAACATGAAGATTGTGTGGAAAAACTGTTAAAAGTTAAAATTTACAACATTACGGGAGATTTGCTGATTTCAGATTTTCAAACAGAAGAAAATGGAAATTTTAATATTGATACTCACAGTTTAGAAACAGGCATTTACCTTTTGTATCTAGAAATGGAAAAAAGCGTGAAAGTGGTGAGGGTAATGAAAAATTAACTATCAAAATTTAATTCAAAATGAGGGTGCACGAATATTATTTTCAATTTTTAGAAAAAAAAGCTTAGTTTTGTGGTTCAGTAAATTAGATTGTTTGATATTATGCAACTTTATAGCACTAATAAAAAGTCAGATAACGTAGGTTTAGAAGAATCCATTTTCAGAGGTTTACCTCAAGATAATGGATTGTACATGCCCACAGCCATTCCTCCACTTTCAGAAGAATTTTTTGGTAAAATTGAAAAATTAACTTTCAGAGAAATTGCATTGGAAGTTGCCAAAAAGTTGATTGGAGATTCTATTCCTCACTCAGTTTTAAGAGAAATTGTAGAAGGTGCTGTAAATTTTGATGCTCCATTGGTGCAAGTAGAAGAAGATACTTATTGCCTAGAATTATTTCATGGTCCTTCTTATGCATTCAAAGATTTTGGTGCAAGGTTCATGGCAAGAATTATGTCTTTTTATTTGCAAAAAACACATAAAGAAATTAATATTTTAGTGGCTACCTCTGGCGATACTGGCGGAGCAGTGGCTTTAGGATTTTTAAATCAGCCTGGTATAAATGTAACTATTTTATATCCAAGTGGTGGTGTAAGCACTTTGCAAGAAAAACAACTTACAACTTTAGGAGGTAATATTGAAGCAATAGAAATTAAAGGTACGTTTGATGATTGTCAAAAATTGGTAAAACAAGCATTTTTAGATGTTGAATTAACCAAAAAGAAAAATTTGTCTTCTGCCAATTCTATCAATATTGCAAGATTAATTCCTCAGTCGTTTTATTATCATTACGCCTACTCAAAACTGAAAAGCAAAGGGAAACCTGTTGTTTTTTCTGTGCCAAGTGGCAATTTTGGAAATCTTACTGCAGGCTTAATTGCCAAAAGAATGGGTTTACCAGTAGAAAAATTTATTGCTTCTACCAACGCAAATGATGTAATTCCACAATATTTATCAACTGGTATTTTCACTCCTCGTCCATCAGTTGCAACTTTATCAAATGCAATGGATGTGGGTAATCCTAGCAATTTCCCTAGAATTGCAGCTTTGTATGAAAACAACTTGGAGAAAATAAGAGAAGATGTAGCGGGTTTTGCTTTTAATGACGAAGAAACAAAACAAGCTATCTTGAGTTTGTACAATAAAAACAAATATATTTCTTGCCCACACACTGCTGTAGCTTATTTAGGTTTGAAAAAATACCTAGAAAATAGCAACAACAAAGTGAGTGGCGTATTTTTAGGAACAGCCCACCCTGCTAAATTTGGAGATGTGCTAGATGAGCAAGTTGCAAGTCAGATTGTTTTACCAAATGCCTTAAAACAAGCACTTAGCAAAGAGAAAAAATCAACAGTAATGGCACCAGATTTTAGATTGCTAAAAGATTATTTATTAAAATAGACTAAAGTTTGAGATATTTTATAAAGAGCCACTAATTTGTCTTTAGTGGCTCTTTGCATTTTTAGGAAGGTAAATAAATGTTTTTTTGTTTATAAAAGGAGTTGTAAAATATAAATAATATAATTTTTCAAACCTGAATTTGCACTTTTTTGTACTTTTTTACTAAAAAACTGATTTTTCTTAGGGTTGTTTTTGCATAAAAAGTACTTTTTTGAAAAAATATTGAAAAAAATGAGACTTGATAGCAGTAAATTCTGATTTTTTCCTATTTTTGCCTTATTCAATTAGAAATTTTACTAAATAAAACCCTATAAATGGCAAATCTAAGATTCAAAGCCCTTGAATTGGTGAATTCAAGAAAATCAGTAGAGCCAGTATTACCTTCTAAAAAGGTATCTGACTATTACGGAAGTAGTGTTTATGGAATAGAAGCTATGAAAGCTACTATTTCTGCTGAAAACGTGAAAAAAGTAGTTTCAGCTATTGAAAAAGGTGAGAAAATTGACATGGATTTGGCTGATGCAGTCGCTGCTGGCTTAAAATCTTGGGCAATGGAAAAAGGTGTAACACACTATACTCACTGGTTCCAACCGTTAACAGGTTCTACAGCAGAGAAACATGATGCTTTCTTTGAGCCAGTTGAAGGTGGTCGTGCAATTGAAAAATTCAGAGGTTCAGCATTAGTTCAGCAAGAACCAGATGCTTCTTCTTTCCCTAACGGTGGTATCCGTAACACTTTCGAAGCTCGTGGTTACACAGCTTGGGATCCTTCATCTCCTGCTTTCATTATTGAAAACGGAAACACTAAAACCCTTTGTATTCCTACCATTTTTGTTTCATACACTGGTGAATCATTGGATTACAAAACTCCATTATTAAAATCTCTTGGTTTCTTAGACAAAGCTGCTACTGCAGTTATGCAATATTTTGATACCAACGTAAATAAAGTATTTGCAACTTTAGGCCCTGAGCAAGAATATTTCTTAGTTGATGCTGCTCTTTACAATGCTCGTCCGGATTTAGTTATGTCTGGTAGAACAGTGTTTGGTCATGCGCCAGCAAGAGGTCAGCAATTAGAAGACCATTATTTTGGTTCTATTCCTCAAAGAGCTCACAACTACATGGTTGATTTTGAGATTGAAGCACAAAAATTAGGCATACCTGTTAGAACTCGTCACAACGAGGTAGCTCCAGGTCAGTTTGAAGTTGCTCCAACTTTTGAAGAAATTAACCTTTCTGTTGACCATAACTTATTGTTAATGGACATCATGGAAAAAGTGGCTGAAAGACACGGTCTTAAAGTATTATTCCACGAAAAACCATTTGCAGGTGTAAACGGTTCTGGTAAACACAACAACTGGTCACTTTGTACTAACACAGGTGTTAACCTTTTAGGTCCAAGTGGTAAACCAAAAGAAAACTTAGTATTCTTAACATTCTTTGTAAACGTAATTAAAGCGGTTTATGAAAATGCTGATTTATTAAGAGCATCAATCGCTACTGCTTCAAACGATCATAGATTAGGAGCTAACGAAGCGCCTCCTGCAATTGTATCAGTATTCATTGGTACTGAGCTTTCTAAAGTGTTAGATGAATTTGAAAAAACATCAAAAATCACTATCAATAAAGGCGATAACATGTATATGAAACTAGGATTGAACAAAATTCCTTCAATCTTATTGGATAATACTGATCGTAACCGTACTTCTCCTTTTGCTTTCACAGGTAATAAATTTGAATTTAGAGCTGTTGGTTCTTCTGCAAACTCTGCAAATGCAATGACTGTTGTAAATGCAATTATGGCTGACCAATTAACGAAATTCAAAAAAGACGTTGATGCTGAAATCAAAGATGGCAAGAAAAAAGAAGTTGCTATTGTTGATGTGTTGAGAAAATACATTAAAGAATCTAAAAAAATCCGTTTTGAAGGAAATGGATATTCTGATGAGTGGGTGAAAGAGGCTGAAAAAAGAGGTCTTTCTAACGTAAAAACTACTCCTCATGCATTAGATTTCTACGTATCTAAAAAATCAACTAAATTATTTACAGAAACTGGCATTTACTCTGAAAGAGAATTACATGCTCGTCATGAAATTATGTTAGAAGATTATACTAAGAAAATCCAAATTGAATCTCGTATTATGGGTGAATTAGCGTTAAATCACATCATCCCAACTGCAATTGCTTATCAAAACAAATTGATAACCAACGTAAGTGGTTTGAAAAACATTGGTATTAATGCTTCTGAAACTGTACTAGATTTAATTAACCAAATTTCTGGTTACATTGATTCTATCAACAAAAACGTACATGATATGGTGGAAGCTCGTAAAGCAGCTAACAACATTGAAGATGGACGTGAAAGAGCAATTGCTTACTGTGATAATGTAAAAGAAAAATATTTCGATGCTATCCGTTATGCAGTTGATAAACTTGAGCTAATTGTTGATGATGAAGATTGGCCTTTAGTAAAATACAGAGAGTTGTTATTTGTCAAATAATCAACCTGTTAATAAACAAAAAAGAGAGAATTTCGCAAGAAGTTCTCTCTTTTTTTTGGTTATTTTTTTTGATTATTTATTTTTTACAAAGAATATTCTGGTAATAAAAATACCATTACCATCTTGTTTGCCGCCATCAGATTCTACACCGCTTGTGATATAGGCTACTTGCCAACCTTGTTTTAATAAGTCGTTGATTTTGGCAGCAATAGCAGCATCGTTACTTGCAATGTTTTCAAAATTGATACCCACAAAACTATAAAAGTTTACAAGTTTTGTTTCTTTTAAATTGGCACCTGCTTCTTTTACATCGTCTCTGTCAACTTTGTTAGCATTTGATTTTGAACCATCTCTGGTAGTGGTGATGGTATTAATGTCCACATTTCCTTGGGCTTCAACAATTCTAGACCTACCCATACCTCCTGGTACTATAGATTCTACAATGGTTACAACTTTAAATTCAGATTGGGTTTGTTGAGCAAACAAACTTGAACTAGATAAGGCAATAAATGCACTTACTGATAGCAATAATTTTTTCATAGTATATTAATTTTTTTACTATGATTTTACAAATATAGTGCCAGAATTAGATATAATAATATTAAAAATTCAAACTTAATTTGTTGATTTATAATATAATCTCTAGAAAATGAATTTGAACTAGAGTTTAAGTATTTCATTTTCAGAAAGGCCAGTGAGTTTACTTATATCAAAAATAGATAACCCCATTTGTTTTGCAGCTTTTGCAACTTCTAATTTTCCTTCCAATTTTCCTTCAATTTTCCCTTCGTCGAAAGCTGAATCTATCGTATTTTTATAATCTCGGTAAGTTTTTAAACTTTGCTCGTATTCGTTTTTTTCTGATTCTGAATAATTGGCAATTTCTGCTTTAGCAAAAGCCTGATTGAAAATATCATCCTTAAAAATTTCTGGTATTTGTTGAAAATTCTCTAAATGTTTAATAAAATAAAGCCATTTATCAAGGCGAGTTTCTAGTTCGTGTTCTTTCTTGTTAAAATGTGGCATTTCTAAATAAACAAACTTCAACTTGTTGTAAAACAGCTGATTATTTTGGTCTTTTAACTGTACTGTATGAATTACCTCACCTTTACTTTTTTTATCTTCATCGAATTTAAAATCAAGAATACCAATGCAAAAAACAGATTTTAGATTATAATCCCAATCTCCTTTTTCACCTTGTTCTTTTATAGGAAAAGAGGCATAAAAAACCGTTCTATCTTTAAAATAGTTTTGTTTCGCTTTTTGAAGTTCTATAATTATTTTTTCACCATTGCTGTTTTCGCAAAAAATATCATACACAGCTTTTCTGTCTTCTATGTTGTCGCCATGTTTTTCTTTGTCTTTAAATTCTAAATCTACTATGCTACTTTCGGGTAAAATACTTCCTAAAAAATCAATAAGCATAGGTTTACTAGCCTCTTCACCAAAAATTTTCTTAAAACCAAAGTCGGTAAATGGGTTAACGTATTTTGCTTTCATTTGTAAAGATATTTTCATGGCAAAAATAATAAATTTTATTGAATTCTAGTGAGTTGTATTTTTATTACTAAAAAATAAAACCCAATATCAAAGTGCCAATAATAATGTAAGGCATAGGAATTTTGGCAAACTGTAACATACCAAAACTACCTATGCTAAGTAATATAGTAAGCCAGTTTTGAGGAGTTTCAGTAATCATTCCCAATATTGCGGATATTAGTAACCCTGCGTTGATGGCATTTAAGCCTTCTAAAGAAGCTTTCACAGCTCTATATTGTTTTAGTTGTTCCCAAAATCGGATTAAAAAAAACATTAAAAAAGTGCCTGGTAAAAATATGCCTACACTTGCCGATAATCCACAAAATATTTGTTGAAAAATGCCCAACTTTTGTGCCGAAAGAGCTCCCAAGTAAGCACTTATTGAAAACACTGGCCCTGGTACTAAATGCACCATTGCATAACCAATGTTAAATTCTTGAGGGTTTAAATATTCCTTAAACTGCACAAATTCAGTGTATAACATAGGAATCAACACCTGCCCGCCTCCAAAAATCAAACTTCCATTTCTGTAAAAAGATTGAAATATTTTTACTGGAAGATAGTCGGTAAAACTGCTTAAAAATGCCGCAACCATGTAAATTACAATCCACAATATAAAATTTCCCCACCTTATTTTCAAAGGTTTTTTCTCTTCAACTTTGGGTAAATGTTCGTAACTCATCCCCGTAACTATTCCGCCAGCAATAAGCATAAAAGGAAACAACCAAGGAGATTTAAAAATGAAGGCAATAATAGCGGATAATACCATTAAACATATTCCTTTTACTGAGGTAATCACCTTATTTATAATATTATAGCCAGCAAAAGCCATGCAACCTATGGCAACTGGCGTAAGAAATTTAGTAAATCCTAGTTGTGATTTTGGATAAAAATTAATGAGTAAAGCACCCAAAAGCATCAATAGAACTGCTGGAAAACTCCAAACCAATAAAGTAAAGTAGGCCCAGCGTACCCCTCCCAATTTAAAACCCAATGCTACCACTGTTTGGGTAGAGGTGGGGCCTGGCAAAATTTGGCACAATGCATTTAGCTCAAGTAGTTCTTCTTCAGTTACATAACGACGTTCTTGCACCATTTTTTGAAAAAGCATTCCTATGTGGGCCTGTGGCCCACCAAATGCACTTACCGAAAGTAGTAGTACATCTTTCAAAAAAAGGAACATTCTTCTTTTTTTCAATTGAACAGTTTTATTATTGCAAATTTAATTCTTCTTTTCATTATGTAAACAAAGAATTTTCTGTTTTCACTTTGTGAAAACCTAATTTTTTGCCACGAATTCACGAATTAAAATTTTAATTTATGGCAGTATTTCGTATTGTATTCCCTATCTAATAAAGTTGAATTATATGCTTTTCAAGCATATTGTCTCCCACAGATTTCTCAAATTTCGCAGATTTCACAAATAAATTTGTGTGATTCGTGAAATCTGTGGGCAAAATTTTTATTCTCTAAAAATATTTACATATTTTATAAGTTTGAATTTATTAAACCTATTTTTGTATAAATTTTTAAAAATTAAATGTTCAAAAAACTGCTTTCTCAAACGGCTTTGTATGGTATCAGTAGTATCATAGGTCGATTTTTAAATTATTTGCTTGTCCCTTTTTATATTCAATATTTTGAAGTTGGTCAGTATGGACAGGTTACAAAACTCTATGCCTACATCGCTTTTTTAAATGTAATTTTTACTTATGGCATGGAAACGGCTTTCTTTAGATTTTCAACCAAAAACAAAGAAAATCAACAAGATATATACAATTCTGCTATTTCATTATTGTTAATTTCTACACTTGTATTCACAGCAGGACTTTACATTGCCGCTCCGCATCTAGCCAATTTAATTGGTATTCCGGGTAAAATTGAATACATCCAATGGACTGCTTTTATTCTTGCAACCGACACCATTTTATGTATTCCATTTGCTAAATTGAGGCTAGATGGTAATGCCAAATTATTTGCTTCAGCCAAAATAATTAATATTTTACTCAACATTGGGTTGAATATTTTCTTAATTAAATTTCTGAAAATTATTGACCCTGGCATGGTGCTCTTGGCAAATCTTATTGCCAATGCATTAATCATACCTCTTCTTAATCAGTCGTTTATAAAATTTAGATTTACTTTTAAGTCTCAATTTATAAAACCTATGTTGGTATATGCATGGCCATTGCTATTTTTAGGTTTGGCAGGCATGACCAACGAAGTGCTAGACAGAATTTTGCTTGAGTATTTATTGCCCAATGATGTTTTATCAAAAGACGACCGCATTGGGATTTATGGAGCTTGCTACAAACTGAGTATTTTTATGTCCTTAGCAGTGCAAGCCTTTCGGTATGCAGCAGAACCCTTTTTCTTCTCAAAAGCCGAAGACAAAAATGCTCCCCAAACTTTTGCCCGAGTAATGAATTGGTTTGTAATAGTTTGTGCATTAATTTTCTTGTTTGTAAGTGTAAATTTACCTATTGTGGAATGGATTTTTGTAAAAACGAATAAATCAGTTTATGTGCAAGGTTTGATGATAGTACCTGTTTTATTGTTGGCAAACCTATTCTTGGGGGTGTATTACAACCTTTCTATTTGGTACAAACTTGCTGATAAAACTTATTTTGGTACCATTATTACTTGCATTGGAGCCGCTATTACGCTTGTTTCTCTCTATTTGCTTATTCCAATATTCGGAATTTTAGGGGCTGCTTATGCCACATTAATTTGTTATTTCTCAATTACTTGCATCAGTTATATTTGGGGCAACAAACATTATCCTATTCCTTATCAACTTTCAAAAATTGGCTTCTATATTATTCTTGCCGTAGTGTTCGTTTTTATTCATCAATGGTTTCATATTCAATCTTTAACATTCAATTTATTAGTAGCCAATAGTTTGGTAGTTTTCTACTTAATTATCATTGTTTTGAATGAAAATTTGTTTCAATATTTTAATAAAAGAATAGTTAAATAATCTAAAAATCAACGTATTAATTTTATAAAAATGAAAATTTTAATTTATATATTTTTAGCCTTAGTGGTGGCAACTTCTTGTGTGCCTTTGCCAAATTCTGGAGGCAATACCACTTATTATAGCAACAAAGAGCTAAAACTTGAAGATTATAGCTATGAAAAAAACATTCAAACTGTTCAGCTTTACCCTTTTAGTGGCAATGTAAATGATGTTTTTGCTCCTCCATCGGTACACATCAATCAGCAAAAACAACTTTTGTTGGAATTTGACGAAATTGGTAATCAAACCAAGCAATATTATGTGAAATTGATACACTGCAACCAAGATTGGACCAAATCTATCTTGAGTGATATTCAGTTTTGTAATGATTTTAATGAATCACTTATCACCAACTTTATCATGGCAACGGGTACTGTAACATCGTATGTACATTACAAATTTGCTGTGCCAAAAGTCAAATTATCAGGTAATTATGTAGTAATGGTGTACAGAGATGGCAATGCAGATGATGTAATTATTACCAAACGATTTATTGTGTATGAAGAGCGAATGCCCATCAACACGCTTTTGAATATGTCAACCTTGGCGGATAAAAGAAGAAGCAATCATCAACTTGATTTTACTGTTTCTTATGGTGGCAATGTTACTATGCCTCAAGATATTAAAGCCATTATCAAACAAAATAATCGTTGGGATAATTGCAAAAGCTTAAATCCTTTGTATATCAATCCTCAAGATAATTTATTGGATTACAGGTATTTTGGTGGTGAAAATAATTTTGATGCAGGCAATGAATTTCGTTCGTTTGATATTAGAAGTATTATTTCTGCGGGAGTAAATGTGAAAAATATTGTGAGAGAATACGGCAGGGCAGATGTGTATTTAATGAGAGACCAGTCGAGAAATTTTCCTGCTTATAATCAACAACCTGATATCAATGGTAGTTTTGTGATAGGTCGTAAAGAAACAGGAGATGGCGTAACCGATGGAGAATATGCGCAGGTTCATTTTGAATTCAAAGCTAAAGAACCCATTGAAGGTCAGCTTTTTGTGATTGGCTCTTTCAATAATTGGCAGACCGAAAAAAGGTATGAGCTAAAACTAGATTCTGCAAGTAGCACCTACAAATTGGTTTTGCCCTTCAAACAAGGCTATTACAACTATATTTATACCCTGAAACAGAACAATAAATTTGACGAAATTAAATACGAAGGCAGCTATTACGAAACCGAAGATATGTACGAAATTATCATGTATTACCGTGCACCAGGCACCATTGCCGATGCCATTGTGGGTTATCAGGTAATGAGGTCGTATAATAGGTGAAGTTGGGGTTTGTTCACGATAAATTACAAAATATCTTTCCCGTTTTCATACAAAAACGCAGGGTCAAAGTCTATTTCATTAGGCCAAGAAACAGTATCAAATTCTATTTTTACACTTTTAAATAGTGTGTTGTTTTTTAATGGTTTAAATACAGGTAAATTCAAATATGGACTCACATCAAATATTTTTTGCTTACCATCTGAAAAAGCAAGTTTTAAATAATTGTTTTCCAATGCTTTAACTTCTTTTACAGAATTATTCAAGGCGTGTTTATTTGCTTTTTTAATTCACTTGCTTTCGCCTCGGCAATTAAGTGTAAAAGATAAGGCTTGTGTTTTTTAAAATCTTCTCTTAAAGCAGAAAGTTTGGCTTGATATTCTTCAGAATTAATGAAACGGTCTAAAGCAGCCTTCATTTCAGGAGTAAATTTTAAATTTGAAGTAGATGGCTTTTCCATTACGAAGCTAAATTTCTGTTTTTCAAAAACTCTTGCATGGCTTTGTCTTTGGATAAAGCCAACCTTGCACTATTAAGTTTATCTTGAACAATTTGACTACTTTTTAATTTTGTTGTCATTTTTTGAAGCAACTCTGGAGTGAATATTATCTTATTTCCCATTGTATTTTATTTTTTGTAAATATAAAATCCATCATATTGACAATCACTAGAGTAAAATTCTTGACTGTCTCCTTTCTTACCACGAATTTCGTAAAATTTTACGAAAAAATCGTAATTATTTTTGATAATTCTATTAAATAATTTGTTTTTTAAAGCAGTATTTCCTTCAAAATAAACTATATGTCTTTGATTGTGTTGTAAATAATCATGTACAATTTCAGAAACTGTAGTCAGCACTTTGCCCATATCTCCATTGTTAGAGCTAGACATATCACTATATTGATCTAGAGCAATGTCATAATCCATCAATGCCATATTATAAACATTAGGTTCATATTCATTAAAAAATACAGCTTTGATAATTACACCATTAGCACCCTTGCTTTCAAAATAGTATATATTCTCTTCTGGAGAAAACAAAGTATAACTGTCCTTATTCATCTTATTTCTTAAAACCAGCCAACTCTGCCTCTAGCTTCTCTATTTTGTCTTTCAAAAGCACTATTTGCTCCTCGTATAATTTTTCTATTTTGGTGCTTTGTTGGTAGATGGTGGAGAAGTAACTATTATTGTCTCCAGTGGTTGAAAAACTCATTCCTTCTTTAAAAAATTCTTCAATTTTGGCATCAAGCACTTGGGCTAGTTGTTGAAGCTTTTCTACATTGATATCCACCTCATTACGCTCTATTTTGCCATATCCATTTACACTCATGCCCATCAATTCTGCAACATATTCTTGAGACCACTTTTTCTTCTCTCTTATCTCTCGAATGCTGTTTCCTATCTTCATAGTTGTAAAATATTAACTTAAAGTGTGACAATGTTTACTAAAGGTGGCTATCAGGCTTCAGTTTGATAGCTATGTTTGTAAAGTTAATTAAAAATTACGTTACAATGAAAAAAATATTGATGGTTTTTGGGTTTATTTTTCCCACAATTGCTTTTTGCCAAACAAATTCAAATACAACTTACCAAGAAGGCTATTATAAAAGTGATGGAACTTATGTGCAAGGGCATTACAAAACCCAAAGCAATGGCACCAATACAGACAATTATTCCACCCAAGGCAACACCAACACTTACACTAACGAGCAAGGAAGTAAAGCCCAAGATTACAGCCCTAATGCCAGCAATTACGGCGGCGGTCAGACCATTTACACTGGTCCTAAAGGAGGTCAGTATTACTACAATGGAAATGGAAAGAAAACTTATGTACCTAAAACGAGATAGAACCTACTAAAAATTAATAATTTAAAATCAATTAAACACTAAAAATGAAACATTTATTTACTTTAACACTTTTGCTTACAATCATTAAGTTGTCATATTCTCAAGATATTATTTATAAAAAAAATGGAAGTGACATTGAGGCGAAAATAATAGAAATAGGCATTTCTGAAATCAAATATCATAAATTTGATAATATTACAGGTCCAATTTATGTAATACCCAAATCTGAAGTATTTTTTATTAAATATGAAAACGGTTCAAAAGAAATATTTAATGAAGTTACCAAGAATGTAACATCTGAAACTAAAGCATCAAATGAAGATATGTACCCTAAGGGTATTAATGATGCTAATATAAATTATAGAGGTTATAAACCAGCAGGTACAGGAACTTTAGTTGTAAGTTTGTTGTCACCAATTGTCGGATTAATTCCTGCAATAGCTTGTTCAGCAACTAGACCATCAGAGTTTAATTTGAATTACCCTAATGCGGATTTAATGAAAAATACTGATTATAGAAATGGATATGAACGTACAGCAAAATCAATTAAATCTAAAAAAGTATGGACTAATTGGGGTATTGGACTAGGTGTGAATATATTGGCTGCAATTATCTTATATTCTGGTGCCAGATAATTTTTACATATTCCTTTGAATTTCAAATTAATATTGTTGAGAAATAACACTTTTATATCACTTAGGCATAACAACTTAATTTACATTCACAAACAAGAAATTTTCCTACTGTTTTCCCACTTTCCAAAATGCAAAGTATAAACTAAAACTCTATCCAATCTCATAAAAAAGGGGCTCTCTTATTCAGAAAGCCCCTTTTTTTTGCTCCGAAAGGTCTTCCCCCTCAATTTACGATACCGACTACCGTGTATGTTTTGCACCAAATAATCTTTCAAAACAAAAATGAAAGAAATTATTGTTTATGTTTCTGCTTGACATCGAGGTGGAAAACACACTCGATGGGCTGACTGTCTGGTAGTATGTTAGGAAAATCTTCCAAGGCAGAAGAGAGTGTAAATAAGTTTGTAAAAGAGTAAAAAAGTTAATCCCAACCCCACAAAAAAAGGGGCTCTCTTATTCAGAAAGCCCCTTTTTTTATGAGATTGAATTAGCTTATGAAAATATTTTCTCTGCTAAAACCACTACTTTGTTCTGTAATACTTCTACTACACCACCTTCTACAAGGTAAGTAAGGGTTTCTTTTGTGGTTTTAATTTTCACATTGCCTTTATCAAGCGAACTGATAATAGGTGCGTGATTATTTAACACTTCAAAAGAACCTAAACTCCCTGGAAATGAAGCTGATATTACTTCTCCTTCAAAAACTTTTTTATCAGGAGTAATTAGTTCTAAATACATTTTTTTAAGTTTAAAGTTCAGAGTTTAGAGTTTAGAGTTTGAAATTTTTAGTACAAAGACTAATACACCTCTTACTTTTACCATAAACTAAATTTTCGTTATAACTTTGTACCTTGTACTTAATACTTTGTACCCTGTACTTAGTACTATATTAAGCTTTTGACTCAGCCAATAATTTCTCTCCTTTTTCTACTGCTTGCTCAATAGTACCTACTAAGTTAAAGGCAGCTTCTGGTAAGTGATCATATTTACCATCTAAGATTTCGTTGAACCCTTTGATAGTATCTTTGATATCAACCAATTGACCTTTTAAACCTGTAAATTGCTCAGCAACGTGGAATGGTTGAGACAAGAAACGCTGTGCTCTACGAGCTCTGTAAACCACCAATTTATCTTCTTCAGATAACTCGTCCATACCTAAGATGGCAATAATATCTTGAAGCTCTTTGTAGCGTTGTAAAGTTTCTTTTACTCTTTGTGCTGTGTTGTAATGTTCTTCACCTACAATAGCTGCAGATAAAATTCTTGAAGTAGAATCCAATGGATCTACTGCAGGATAAATACCTAACTCAGCAATTTTACGAGAAAGTACAGTAGTAGCATCTAAGTGAGCAAAAGTTGTAGCCGGAGCAGGGTCAGTTAAGTCATCGGCAGGTACATATACCGCTTGTACTGAAGTAATTGAACCTTTTTTGGTTGAAGTAATACGTTCTTGCATAGCTCCCATTTCGGTTGCTAATGTTGGTTGGTAACCCACCGCAGAAGGCATACGACCTAATAATGCAGAAACCTCAGAACCAGCTTGTGTGAAACGGAAAATATTATCAATAAAGAATAAAATATCTTTTCCTTTGCCTTCGCCATCGCCGTCACGGAAATATTCTGCTACAGTAAGACCTGCTAAAGCAACTCTTGCACGAGCTCCAGGAGGCTCATTCATTTGACCAAATATAAACGTAGCTTGAGATTCTTTTAAAGTTTCTTTTTCAACTTTAGATAAATCCCATCCACCTTCTTCCATTGAGTGTTTGAAAGCATCACCGTATCTTACAATACCAGCTTCAATCATCTCTCTTAATAAATCGTTTCCTTCACGAGTTCTTTCACCCACACCAGCAAATACCGAAAGACCAGCATAAGCTTTAGCAATGTTGTTGATTAACTCTTGAATTAATACCGTTTTACCCACACCAGCACCACCGAACAAACCAATTTTACCTCCTTTTACATAAGGCTCAATTAAGTCAATTACTTTAATACCTGTGAATAATACTTCAGAACTTGTAGATAAATCTTCAAATCTAGGAGCAGGTCTGTGGATAGACAATCTTTTACCGTTGGTGTTTGGTTGAGGAATACCGTCGATAGCCTCACCCACCACGTTAAATAATCTACCTTTAATTTCATCACCAATTGGCATTGCAATTGCATCGCCAGTGTCCACCACGTCAGTACCTCTGGTTAAACCTTCGGTAGAGTCCATAGCGATGGTTCTTACTCTGTTTTCTCCAAGGTGTTGTTGAACCTCTAAAACAATTTTTTGTCCGTTGTCCTTTACTACTTCAAGAGCATCAAGGATTTTAGGTAATTTAGCACCTTCTTCAGTGAAACTTACGTCCACCACAGGGCCAATTACTTGGGTAATTTTACCAATATTTGCCATAAATAATTATTACTAGAAATCTTAATTTAAAAACCGTTTGGGTTCAAGCCTACAAATTTATTATATAAAGTGTTTTTTTCCAATGAATATTTTGCTTTTTAAATAGATAAGTAAAAATGGGCCTAAAAATGGCGGGTGATAGTGATTAACACAAATAGAATTTTTAGTTTTCACTTTGTGAAAAAAGATTTTGCCACGAATTCACGAATTAAAGTGAAATTCGTGAATTCGTGGCAAACCTAATTAGCATTTTATTATTTGTTGAATAATATTTACCCCACCACAATTAAATAATAATTCTTTTTGCCTTTTTGAACCAAAAGGTATTTGTTATTTAATAATTGAAAATCGACAGTGGCATTTGGGTCTTCAATTTTTTGTTTGTTGATGCTTACCCCGCCTCCTTGTATCATTTTTCTGGCTTCTCCTTTTGAGGGAAAAATAGTGGTTTAAATTGCAACTGCAAGAATTGACGAATGCCAATTTTCAAATCTTTAACTTTTAATTAAATTATTATTTTCCAATCAAATCTACGTCCAAATCCAGCTTCATACTCACAAACATTAAATCTCCTTTTACATAACACACACTCACAAAGAATATTTGACTGAAAAGTTTTTATGTCATGATTTTCTGCTAATATTCTTATCAATCCTTTTTTTTGTTCACTAAACGAAGGGTAAGAACAAATACTATATTTTTCACATCGACATCCATTATTTGATATAGGAATCAAAAAGGACAGAATTCGCTTTAAGGAGATAACTTTTTCATTTTCAAATTGATTATATCCTTCAACTATGGTCTCAATCTCATTAACTAATTTACTTAAACGTTTTAATGTTGACATATCTGTCAAATGTAGCAAATTATAAGAGAGGTCACTAATTTCGCGAACTTCTCCACTTTTTAGTATTTCTATAAACTCTTCGGGCTTCATAATTTACCTCAATTTTTGACTATGTTACCTAGCTAAAGGATGTCCAAAAAATGTCGTAATTTGTATTTTAATGCAATTTTTTATAATTGTTTTAAGCCTAAAAACAAATACAAATTTTAAATAATGCAATAAGATTTTTCAAATTTGACCTTTTTGAACAGCCTCATCTCGCCCAAGGGGGGTTAAGACCAACATGGACATTTAATTATTACCCCACCACAATTAAATAATAATTCTTTTTACCTTTTTGAACCAAAAGGTATTTGCTATTTAATAATTGAAAATCGATAGCGGCATTTGGGTCTTCAATTTTTTGTTTGTTGATGCTTACTCCGCCTCCTTGTATCATTTTTCTGGCTTCTCCTTTTGAGGGAAAAATGGCTGTTTCTGAGGCAACTGCCAATAAATCAAGGACGTTTGCTTGTGACTGATATATTTCTTGGCTCAAGTTAATTACTGGTACTCCATCAAATACATTTAAAAATGTTGTTTCATCAAGCTTTGCCAAAGTTTCTGTGGTGCCTTTGCCAAACAAAATATCGGTGGCTTGCATGGCTTTTTCAACTTCTTCTGCACCGTGTACAAATGTGGTAAGTTCTTCTGCTAAAGCTTTTTGTAAAATTCTTAAATGAGGTGCTTCGGCATGTTGACTTTGTAAGCTTTCAATTTTTTCTTGAGACAAAAAGGTGAAAATCTTGATCCATTTGCTGGTGTCTTCGTCGGAAGCATTAAGCCAAAACTGATAAAATTGATATGGAGATGTTTTGGTGGCATCTAACCAAATATTTCCTTTTTCAGTTTTACCAAATTTACCGCCGTCTGCTTTTGTAATTAATGGACAAGTAAAAGCAAAGCCTTCGCCACCTGCTTTGCGGCGAACTAGCTCAGTACCAGTGGTGATATTACCCCATTGGTCTGAACCACCCATTTGTAATTTGGCATTTTTGTTTTTGTATAACCAATAAAAATCATAGCCTTGCAGCAATTGATAAGCAAATTCTGTATAGCTGATACCTGCTTCGCCTTCAATTCTTTTCTTCACGCTGTCTTTTGCCAACATATAATTTACCGAAATATGTTTACCCACATCTCTAAGAAAATCTAAAAAACTGATGCCTTTAAACCAATCATAATTGTTTACAATCTCGGCTGCATTGGGTTTTGAGGTATCAAAATCTAAAAATTTGGCAAGTTGGTTGTGCACTCCTTGAATGTTTTTTTGCAACACCTCTTCACTTAGCAAGTTTCTTTCTTCGCTTTTTCCACTTGGGTCGCCCACCATACCTGTAGCGCCACCCACCAGTGCAATGGGCTTATGCCCAGCTTTTTGCAAGTGTACTAACAACAAAATTGGCACCAAACTGCCTATGTGTAAACTGTCTGCGGTAGGGTCGAAACCAATGTAAGCGGTGGTGATTTCTTTGTTTAGTTGTTCTTCAGTACCAGGCATAATTTCGTGAATCATGCCTCTCCATCTCAACTCGTCTATTAATGTATTACTCATAAAAACTAAAATTTCACAAAAATAAAAAATCTAATGGATATGCCTATGAATATCCTAAAATGATTGTGAAACTGGTGGGTGTAATTTGTTTTTTACCTTAATTTTTTGAAAAATTCTTTAAGTAATTCTTCTGATTCTTGTGCTAAAATACCGCCTATTACTTTGGTTTTGGGATGAAATATATTTCTTTCAAATTGACAAGCACCTCTTTTTTCGTCGCTAGCACCATACACCACTTTGCTAATTTGTGACCAAAAAAGTGCTCCACCACACATTACACAGGGTTCTAGGGTTACGTACAATGTGCAATCAATCAAATACTTGGCTCCCATGTTTTCGCTAGCTGCGGTAATGGCTATCATTTCAGCATGGGCTGTAACGTCGTTTAATAGTTCTGTCTGATTTCTTCCCTTCCCAATAATCTTATTTTCGGCCACAATTACTGCCCCCACTGGTATTTCACCTTCTTGAAAAGCAATTTGAGCCTGCTTTAAGGCTTCTTTCATAAAATATTCGTCTGTAAACATAAGAAAATGAGGGCAAAAGGTGATGAAAAAGAATTTTTAGTTTTTAAGTACGGGTTTTGTTTCGGCTTGTGTTCTCCAGTGGTTTTTTCTAGAAATACCATATAAAAAGAATTTGCTCATGGCATAGCTAAATTTGAACCCATTGTTATAATCAATGCCTAATTGTCTGTATTGAACTGCAGGGTTTTCTTTTAAACATTGATTGATAGCTTCAGTGTAAGCAGTGGGGCCTGTCATACGGTGAACCTCATAAGGGTATTTATTTTCTTTTAAGTTATTGATAACTAGGTCTAAAGTTTTCTTTAAAAAAGGATGGCCAGCTTCAAAAACCAAAGCCCATTGCACGTAATTCACTAAATTACTTTCTAATGAAATTACGGCATTGTCGTTAGGGAAAATAAAATTGTTTAATTTTTTAACAACCTGACTATCAATATCAAGATAAATGCCTCCATTTTTATAAAGAATAGCATATCTAAAAAAATCTGCTTTGGCAGCCCCAATATTTATTTTTGAATATAAGTTAAACACTTCATTACCATAGTTTTCTAAAATAAAAGAGTTAATTCTTTCATCGTCATAAAATTGATAATCATATTCAGGATTATTTTTTTTCATCCTATAAATATGCCATTGGGTAATAAGCGGAAGTTTTGAAGTTTTATAGGTTTGATAAATTGTTTTTGGAATTGCCATTCAATGGATTTCTGAAGTGATTAAATTTTAATCTATGGTTAAATGATTTATTTTGGTCTTAGGCTATTTGGAGATATATTGAGTGCTATATTTCATCAATATTTAAGCCTAATTTTTCTGCAATACTTTGTTTATCTAGCCCTAAAGAAAGTAAAAGCTCAATTGCTTTTTCCTTTTGTCTGCGTTCTTCCACTTTTTGTTTGCGTTCTTCTTCTTCTCTAACTTTAGCTTCTTCCAACTCCAGTTTAATTAATTGCCTTTCAAATCTTTGCCCTTCACTAAAACTTCCGTATTTGATGGTAAGCTCACGGTTTACACTGTCCCAATATCGGTTGTAATAATCCAATTCATTTTCGTTGTAAGAACTTTCTTCTAAATAATGAAAAGCTTCTTTTATTTCTGGCGTATTGGCAAAATCAGCAGGAATGCTTTCTAGTTCCACTTTTCCGTTTAGTTCATTCAAAAATCTGAGCCACAATACATTTAATCTTTTTTGTGTTACATTTTTTGGTTCAAATTTGGGCAGTTCTATAAAAATTAATTCAAGACCTTCTATTTTTAATTGCGTGTCATGATTACAAACCATGCTGTAATGATGATAAAATTCGTTGGTTGTATGTTCAAATACTTCATTTACAAAGCTTAGGGCATAAACGGGTTCTAGCAATTCGTAGGCTTGTTTTACTTTTAGTTGTTGCACATAAGCTTTGGAAGAATTAAAAAGTACTCTTTGTTTAAAACCATCGGTCCAGAGCATTTGCATTTCTACAATAAACTGACGGCCTTTTTTGTCTTTACAACGTACATCTACCACCGAATCTTTAAAAATAGGAATAATAGGCACCAATTGTGGGCTTAAATATTCAATGGATTCTATCAATTCATCGTCATTCAAAGGCAATAATGAATTTAACAAACTGATAGCCAGATGTGGATGTTCTCCAAATATCTTTTTAAAAGTTAAATCATTTTTTGGGTCTAGGTATCTCATTTTTAAAAATCATTCAAGTTTAAGCCTAATTTATCTGCAATACTTTGTTTATCTAGCCCTAAAGAAAGTAAAAGCTCAATTGCTTTTTGATTTTGCAGTTTTATTTCTTTTTCTTTTGCTTTAGCCTCTTCTTCTCTAGCAATTGCTTCTTCAATTTGTTGCTGAGCTAATTGATATCCATGTCTTTGCCCTTCACTAAAACTTCCGTATTTGATGGTAAGCTCACGGTTTACGCTGTCCCAATATCGGTTGTAATAATCCAATTCATTTTCGTTGTAAGAACTTTCTTCTAAATAATGAAATGCTTCTTTTATTTCTGGCGTATTGGCAAAATCAGCAGGAATGCTTTCTAGTTCTACTTTTCCGTTTAGTTCATTCAAAAATCTGAGCCACAAAACATTTAATCTTTTTTGTGTTACATTTTTTGGCTCAAATTTGGGTAGTTCTATAAAAATTAATTCAAGACCTTCTATTTTTAATTGGGTGTCATGATTACAAACCATACTGTAATGATGATAAAATTCGTTGGTTGTATGTTCAAATACTTCATTTACAAAACTTAGGGCATAAACGGGTTCAAGTAATTCGTAGGCTTGCTTTACTTTTAGTTGTTGCACATACGCTTTGGAAGAGTTAAAAAGTACTCTTTGTTTAAAACCATCGGTCCAGAGCATTTGCATTTCTACAATAAACTGACGACCTTTTTTGTCTTTACAACGCACATCTACCACCGAATCTTTAAAAATAGGAATTATAGGCACCAATTGTGGACTTAAATATTCAATGGATTCTATCAATTCATCGTCATTCAAAGGCAATAATGAATTTAACAAACTGATAGCCAGATGTGGATGCTCTCCAAATATCTTTTTAAAAGTTAAATCATTTTTAGGGTCTAGGTAGCGCATAAGTTAAGCTTAGCTTATGAATCAATGAATTGCAAATATAAACATTTTTAGTTTGCTATTTCATTTTTAATATTTGCGAAAAATTGATTTTTAAATCTTTAATTGATAAATTTTAACAATAAAAAAACTCCCCTCATAGCTTACGCTAAAAGGGGAGTGAATATTAATTTTTAATGAACGTAAATCTTACGCCTTAGCACTTACTTGTTCTGCACTTAGCACATTTTCAAGTCCTTTTATGTAGGCATCAGGGTTGAAAGAAATGCTGTCTATGCCGTTTTCTACTAAGAATCTTGCAAATTCAGGGGAGTCGCTTGGGCCTTGACCGCAAATACCAATTTTTTTGCCATTCGCTTTAGCTCTTGTAATTACATGTTGAATGGATGCTCTTACTGCCGCATTGTTTTCATCAAACAGGTCTGAAATTACAGATGAATCACGGTCGATACCTAAAGTTAACTGAGTTAAATCATTAGAACCAATAGAAAAACCATCAAAAACTTCTGCGTATTGGTCGGCTAGGATTACGTTACTTGGAATTTCGGCCATTACATAAATCTGTAAATTGTTTTCGCCTTGCACCAGGCCATAGTTTTTCATTTCTGCAATCACTTTTTTGCCTTCTTCCACCGTTCTGCAAAAAGGAACCATCAGTTTCACATTTTCAAAGCCCATTTCTTCTCTTACCACTTTCATAGCTTTGCATTCTAGCTCAAAACCTTCTTGATAACGAGGATTGTAATACCTTGATGCCCCTCTGAAACCAATCATTGGATTTTCTTCTTCTGGTTCAAATTGTTTACCACCCACCAAGTTAGCATATTCATTGGTTTTGAAATCCGACATTCTCACAATCACATCATTAGGGTAAAATGCGGCTGCAATAGTGCCCACAGCTTGCGATAATTGGTCCACAAAAAACTCTTTTTTGTCTTTGTATAAATAAGTGAGCTCTTCAATTTCTTTTTTGGCTTTTAGGTCAGCTAATTGGTCAAACTTAATTAAAGCCATTGGGTGAGCTTTGATTACGTTATTAATCACAAACTCTAAACGCATAAGTCCCACACCTGCATTT
>Ga0214921_10002871_pt1 | contig 27269 bp, 25 predicted proteins | sample LL1505_MetaG_FD_177992 | JGI IMG/M metagenome (GOLD analysis project Ga0214921, IMG submission 177992) | Freshwater microbial communities from Lake Lanier, Atlanta, Georgia, United States - LL-1505 | ecosystem: Environmental > Aquatic > Freshwater > Lake | place: USA: Georgia | collected... | reverse complement strand
AGACGGCATGGTCTGCGGCACCGCCACCGTGGGCGGCGCGCCCTGCGTGGTGATGGCCTATGACGCCACCGTGCTGGCGGGCACCCAGGGCATGCGCAACCACCAAAAGACCGACCGCATGCTCGGGCTGGCGCTGCAGCACAAGCTGCCGGTCATCTTGTTTGCCGAAGGCGGTGGTGGCCGACCGGGCGATGTGGACATGCCCATCGTGGCCGGCTTGCACGTGGCCACCTTTGCGAGCTTTGCGCGGCTCAACGGCCAGGTGCCTGTGCTGGGCATTGCGGCCGGGCGCTGCTTTGCCGGTAACGCCGCGCTCTTGGGCTGCTGCGACGTGGTGATTGCCACCCGCAGCAGCAACATTGGCATGGGCGGCCCGGCCATGGTCGAAGGTGGCGGCCTGGGCGTGTTTAAGCCCGAGCAGATTGGCCCAAGCGACGTACAGCACGCCAATGGCGTGATCGACATCCTGGTAGACGACGAGGCGCAGGCCGTGGCCGCCGCCAAGCACTACCTGGGCTTTTTCACCGGGGCGTCCGCCCCCTGGCAAGCGCCCGACGCGCTGGCGCTGCGCGCCGTGGTGCCCGAGAACCGCCTGCGTGTCTACGACACCCGCGCCGCCCTGCACGGCGTGGCGGATGTGGGCAGCGTGCTGGAGCTGCGCAGCGGCTTTGGCGTGGGCATTCACACCGCGCTGGCGCGCCTGGAGGGCCGCGCCGTGGGCGTGCTGGCCAACAACCCGCAGCACTTGGGCGGCGCGATTGACGCGGACGCGGCAGACAAGGCCGCGCGCTTTATGCAACTGTGCAATGCCCACGGCCTGCCGCTGGTCAGTCTGGTGGACACGCCCGGCTTTATGGTGGGGCCCGACACCGAGGCCACGGCGCAGGTGCGCCATGTGAGCCGCATGTTTGTGGCGGCGGCCCATCTGCGCGTGCCATTTTTGAGCGTGGTGCTGCGCAAGGGCTACGGCCTGGGCGCCATGGCCATGACGGCCGGGGGCTTTCACGCGCCGCTGTGCACCCTGGCCTGGCCCAGCGCCGAGTTTGGCGCCATGGGCCTGGAAGGCGCGGTGCGCCTGGGCTTTAAGAAAGAACTCGACGCCGTGGTCGAGGGCGCTGAGCGCGACGCATTGTTTGCACAACTCCTGGCGCAGCAGGTAGAAAACGGCAGCGCCCTGGCCATGGCCAGCAGCCTGGAGATTGACGCGGTGATAGACCCCGCCGACACCCGCGCCTATCTGGTGCGCGGCCTGGCCGCCGGGCGGGTGGGCGAACTGCGCGGGGCAGCGATTGACAGCTGGTGAATCTGCGCCGCGAACCACGCTAGCCGGGTCCCTCGCGCAAGGACCCAAGCCTTTAAACAGCTTTTCCGATACACAGAGCTCTGAGAATGTCCGCGCCGGTTGTTCTTTCCAAAATCGGCTTCCAGGACTGGGCGCATTGGTCGTCGAGTTGTATGTCCAAAGAATCACCGACCTCGCACTGCGCATTGTTTTTAGGGGGTAATTTTTCGCCTCCCGCCATCGACTTCAAAAACAAGCTCTGCCGCCAAGTGCGCGCCTGCCGGTTTTCACAGTCATACTGGTTCAATGCTTTTGAAGACATGGCTCCGTCCTCTGCCGGACTATCACGGTCGTAAATGACCCAGGCAAAAAGATAGTCGCCGCGCCTTTGCATGGACGCAGACTCCACCCAAATAGTGACTGTCTTTTCACGGTTAAGCGTCAAGATACTCCACTCGGCGTGGGCTGTTGAAACCGGGAAGGCCAGGCAAGCCAGCACGCAGGCGCAGTGGATCAATACGGTTCTGAGATTCAATGTAGTTTTCTTCACAAAAATGCCTTTCAAAGAGCCAAGAGCCGGGTGCGCCAACCGCATGGCAGCAACAGAGGTCTGCATATTGTGGCTCGAATACCCACACGGTATTGGGCCGCTCCAGATTTGAAATGACCCACTGAAATCAGCTTTAAGACCCCATGCTGCCGTTCTACCGCTGATCGGCGCATCTTGTCCTCAGCGTAATCCGCAAATGTGCAGCCCTCCACGAAATCCTGGGCGCATTCAATCGCGCCTAGAGCATCAACCAGCAGCTTGGGTGACTTGTCGGTCATAGACTACGGTGCGGCTAGCGTTAACTGCCTCTGCGAAATGCGGATTGCGGATGTAGCGTGGGTTCACTAGATCAACATGGCGCCCCAACAATTTTTCAAGCGCCTGCGCCAGCTCAATCTTTTAAGTAGGTCGAACGCGCAGCTTAATGGTTGCCAATATGCTGGCAACCTTGCGCACAAAAAAGCTAAGCCCCAGCGAATCCCTAAAACCAGGCCTGCAGGCTTTCGTGGAGGGCCAAAAAACTACTACTGATTTACTCAACGAAGTCCGGGCTAAGTATGTCACGCTACGACGCGGATGACGTTTACTGCATTCCTGGTTCGAGTTTTTTAAAGAATAAAGCGGGAGTCACTGGCAGCAACCACTTGCCGAATTAATATCAAGTATGATTATTTGACCAATAGACTTCGCTACCACGTCAAATTCTTGAATAAATTAACCGATCAAAAAGTAACGTACTTATAGTAATTGAAATAAAAGATTCATGGAGAGCCATGAATCAATTGCCAATTTGAAGTCGAGTTTCCCAAATCAACAAGTCCTTGCCTTTTGATATTTCGGCTTGATTCAACAATTCCTTGCAGGGCAAGGTTCACAAATATTTACCAAACCGGTGGTCAACTTTCCCACGGCACAGGGCGTTGAAGTAGTACTCCAAATCGTTGGAGGTCTTTGAAACCCTAGAAAGGTCAATGTATGAAAAAGATCCTTGCCACTCTGATCGTTGGTGCATTTGCCATGGGCGCCTACGCCAACACACCCGCCAGCACAACCACCCCAAGCGCGACCGCAGCGACGCCCGCCACCCAGGTCGTCAAAAAGCCTGCGAACAAAAAGATGAAGGTCGCGCACAAAGCGATCAAGTCTGCGAAGGTCGCGCCAGCTGCCCTCTGAGCTCTGTCCACGGGTCTGGCTTCGAAGTGACGTCAGGCCCATAACAAGCTGTCAACCGTCTGATCCCGGCATGGCGCGCTGACCGCAAGCGCGCAGTCGGGATTAGTCATTTCAAAGCCTGCAGAACGCTGGGGAGTTGGACCCAAGCCCGGCGGTTGGCAATAAAACGTGCGGAACCTAAAATTGCCAAAACGCAAGCTCAACTTGAAGAAAATCATCATCATTGCAGGACCCAACGGCGCAGGCAAAACCACGTTTGCCCGTCACTTTTTGCCTGCTGAAGCCCAAACGCTGCGTTTCATCAACGCGGACTTGATTGCTGCTGGCTTAGCTCCGTTCAACCCTGAGTCCGCGTCTTTCAAAGCCGGTCGCCTGATGCTTGAAGAAATTGATGAATGTGTTATTGCTGGGCACAGCTTTGCTTTTGAGACCACCCTATCAGGGCTGGCCTATTTGAAAAAGATCGCCGTCTGGCAACAACTTGGCTACCAAGTCAAACTGTGGTTCTTGTCCCTGCCCACCGAAGATATTGCGGTGTCCAGGGTCGCGCAGAGAGTGCGGCAAGGTGGCCATAACATTCCTGAAAACGTCATTCGCCGACGTTTCAAGGCCGGGTTGGATAACTTCCACAAGCGATACAGCAAGGTGGTGAAATCTTGGGCGTTGTACGACAACTACGGCATTGAGCCCAAACTAATTGACTGGAGTGACAAATGAACCCCAAAGACATTCGCACCTCATCTGATCCGGATTTAGCAGGTTCTTTTGCAGCAATTCAACGTTCAGCTCGCGCGGCGCAAGACCTTGCAATCCAAACCAACACCAGCATCCTTGTGTCCGTTGATGGAAAAGATGTGGAGTTAACTGCGGCGGATTTGATCAAGCTGCGTGACCAAGAAGTGAACCCGTCGCAGCGTTAATCTGAAGTAGGTCAGCCCAGAGGCCGGCGTCGCACTGGCTTCTTTATGAGATTTACTTTTTAAACTCACGGTAAAAATTCTCGTGCGAGCTTAGCAAAGCTTGGCCACTGTCAGCGCGTACAAACGCAGCTCAAAATCTCCATTTTGTAAATAGCGCGTTTGCTGGCACCAAACAGGATCACTTCCATGTGAGGTCGAGCTTGCGGTTATGCGCCGCGCAATCCCGAAGATACAAATTAATTAGACTTTGATAGGGAATTCCGACCTGCTCGGATATGCCTTTGAAATACCCAATGGAGTCTTCATCCAGACGGATCGTGATCTGTTTTTTTAACAGCGACGCATAGGGATTCTTGCGGGCCTCTGTAAAGTCGTATTCTTTTCTCATTGGTGTTCAACCTTTAATCGTATTGCTTGGCCTCGTGCGGCGAAGCCTTTCGGGCGGAAATGATGCGGATGACATTACCTTCTTCCCGGTAGCAATGGCATACGAGAATGACCCGGAGTGTGCCGCTGAGACCCAGAAGGACAAAACGATCCTCTGATTCCGAATGATCTGGATCATCGATCAATTTCGCCCGCTCATCAAAAAATACGGTTCTGGCTTCGTCAAACGATACGCCGTGCTTTTTTTGATTGGCAGCCGCATTTTTGGGGTCCCAGTCGAAACGCAAAGTACTCATAACTACAGTGTAGTTTCGTTTGATACAAGGTACCAGCGTTCTTTTTGACCCACACTGCTTCAAGGGGAAATTACCGATAGTGCTTGTGGCGTGATGTTGGAGACAGGCCCCAAGATCATGCTCAATCCACTCAGGAAACCCTGCCCACTAGCCTCGCCTTTCCCAGACCAGCACATCAACCTTCAGGCTTTACCTGAGGTTCCTCAAAACTCACCCAAATGCATCGCTGTCGTTCGCAAAAAAGCCTGAATGACTACATGTTGACTGTCATTGAAAACTGAGCCACTGGGCTCAGTTTGTCTGGCTAATCAACACACATATTACGACGAACACTCCAATGTTCCCACCAAAAGCAAAGGATTTGTGGCGTTAAACGCAAGAAAAGTAGTACGCCGTTTTCGTACTACTTTTTAGGCAAAAAAAAGCACCTACATCGCTGTAAGTGCTTGATTTATAACCAATAAATTGGTGGGCAGTACAAGTTTCGAACTTGTGACCCCTGCAGTGTGAATGCAGTGCTCTACCCCTGAGCTAACCGCCCCGAATTGATTTCAGGAAGCCCTAGATTATACGGTTTTTTTCTTGGTTTTCAGTCGGCATTAGCCGTGGATTCGCCACGTGGTTTTGGCGCCGCTGGACTTATCCAATTCGGTGAGCACCGTCGCATGGGCCGCTAATTCTGGCTCGCTGGCTTGGATCACGACCAAGTCCAGCGCATTCAAGTCACCATGCACCACCGCAACGTCGGTTTCGTCGGGCCCGGATGACTCGATCAGCAAGGCGTCCTGACCCCGAGTCATGTTGATATAGACGTCGGCCAACAGCTCCGCATCCAGCAGCGCGCCATGCAAACTGCGACCCGAGTTGTCCACTTCGAGTCGGGAACACAGGGCATCCAAACTGTTGCGTTTGCCAGGAAACATTTCCTTGGCCAGGGCCAGCGTGTCAAGTACCCCGCTCACATAGTCTCGGAGTGGCGGGCGCCCCAGAAGCGACAACTCTTTGTTCAAAAAACCCAGGTCAAAAGGTGCGTTGTGAATGATCAGCTGCGCATCGCTGACAAACTCCAAGAATTCGTCGACGGCCTCGGCAAAGCGGGGCTTGTCCTTTAGAAATTCGCTGGTGATGCCATGGATCCGCAACGCATCTTCGTGGCTCTCGCGGTCAGGGTTCAGGTAGAGATGGAGCGTCTTACCCGTGAGCTTTCGGTTAACAAGCTCCACACAGCCGATTTCAATCACCCGGTCACCCTGCTCCGGGGACAGGCCGGTGGTTTCGGTATCCAAGAAAATTTGACGCATGCTCAGATTTTGCCGCAGTACCGTGGTCCGTGGATGGCCACAAAGCGCAGGGCTCTAGTGGTTTTCCTTGGCATGGTTGATCGAATACTTGGGAATTTCCAAGGTGATGTCCTGCTGCGCAAGGATCGCTTGGCAACTCAGTCTTGAATTGGGTTCCAAGCCCCAGGCGCGGTCGAGCAGGTCCTCTTCTTCCTCTTCGGCGGCGTTCAAAGACCCCAACCCCGCACGCACGATCACATGGCATGTGGTGCAGGCGCAACTCATGTCGCAGGCATGCTCGATCGCGATATGGTTTTCCAGCAACGCCTCACAAATTGAGGTGCCTGCGCTCGCGTGGATCTCTGCGCCCAGCGGACAGTAATCGACATGGGGCAATATTTTGATGATCGGCATGGCAGTGACTCGGAATGGAAAAACGAAGATAGCGAATTTAGAGGGCGGCAATATTCTGGCCCGACAGCGCCAGGGCGATACCCCGGTTCATGCGCTGAGCGGCAAAGGCTTCTGTGGCTTCGGCCAATTGCTTCGTCTGGGCTTCGATGGCGGCGGCGTCGTCATTGGCGGTCAACGCGCGGACCGCGTCCATGGCAGCGTCAATAGCCTGTCGCTCCGCTGCTTGCAGCAAGTCGCCATCGGCGTCCAGCGCACTTTGCGTGGCGAGCACCATGCGTTGGGCGTCTACACGCGCCTCCACGACGGAGCGCGCACGCATGTCCGCCTCCGCGGTAGAAAAGCTGCTTTGAAGCATCTCGGCAATCTGCGCATCGCTCAGACCATAAGACGGTTTGACTTCAATATGGGCCTCCACGCCACTTACCTGCTCGCGCGCAGATACGCTAAGCAATCCATCCGCGTCCACGGTAAAGGTGACCCGAATGCGCGCAGCACCAGCCACCATTGGCGGAATACCGCGCAGTTCAAAACGCGCGAGACTGCGGCAGTCTGCCACCAGATCGCGCTCGCCTTGCACCACGTGCAGCGCCAGCGCCGTTTGCCCATCTTGGAAGGTGGTGAAGTGTTGCGCCATGGCGGTGGGAATGGTCTGGTTCCGGGGCACGATACGCTCCACCAAGCCGCCCATGGTCTCCAATCCCAAGGACAGAGGGATCACGTCCAACAATAGCAAGTCATTGGCCGATGCGTTACCTGCCAACTGTTGAGCCTGAATCGCGGCGCCCAGCGCCACCACCTCGTCAGGATTGAGGTTGGTCAGTGGGGTTTGCCCAAAGAACTCACCGACGACCGTTCGGATGTGGGGCATGCGGGTCGAACCGCCCACCATCACCACGCCTCGAATATCAGACTTGCCCATCCCGCTATCCCGCAGCACTTTGCGCATGGCCTGCAGGGTGCGGGCAGTCAACGCGGACGTGGCGGCCTCGAACTCGGTGCGGTTTACGGAGAGGTCCATGCGTCCCACCGACAGGTCGATTTCCACTGGCGCAATCTCCTGCACAGACAGTGCTTCTTTGCAAGCACGGGCGGCGGCGAGAAGTTGGGCCTGGTCTTCCTGGCTCGCCACCTGCAGCGAGGTTTGCGCCAGGATCCAATCCGCCAAGGCGCGGTCGTAGTCGTCGCCACCCAAAGCCGAATCCCCGCCCGTGGCCAGCACCTCAAACACGCCCACACTTAAGCGCAGAATCGAGATATCAAACGTGCCTCCACCCAGGTCGTAGACCGCGTAGACGCCCTCAGACGCGTTGTCGAGGCCGTAGGCGATAGCGGCCGCCGTGGGCTCGTTGATCAGACGCAATACGTTCAAGCCGGCGAGCTGCGCGGCGTCTTTGGTGGCCTGGCGCTGCGCGTCATCAAAATAAGCCGGGACCGTAATGACCGCGCCCACGACGTCGTCATTGAAGCTGTCCTCGGCGCGGTAGCGCAGGGTGGCGAGAATTTCGGCGCTGACCTCGACCGGACTTTTATCTCCCGCAATGGTCCGCACTTTGACCATGCCGGGACTTGCCACCAGGATGTAAGGCAGGCGCTGTGCATGGGCAATATCGGCCAAGCCACGACCCATCAGACGCTTGACCGAGGCAATCGTATTACCGGGGTCGGACGTCTGTTGCGCCAGCGCGTCGTAGCCAATTTGGCGCCGCTGCGCGTCCAGGTAGCGCACTACGCTGGGCAAAATCACCCGGCCTTCGGCATCCGGCAGGCACTCGGCCACGCCGTTGCGTACGGCAGCAACCAGTGAATGTGTGGTGCCCAGGTCAATGCCAACCGCAAGGCGCCGCGCGTGAGGATTGGGCGACTGGCCCGGCTCGGAAATTTGTAAAAGCGCCATGGTGCAAGTTATTCCAGCGCATCCAGGCGCTGGTTCAGATCGTGGACAAATTTGTCAATAAACATCAGGCTGCGCACCGGCAGTACGGCCCCCGCAAAATCTTGCCGGACATCCAGCAGCTCAGCACAATCGCGCTGCAGCGCCGTTTTGGCGGCTTGGACCGAGTCCAATAAAGACTCGAGCTCGGACACCGTTTGTGCGTCGTCCAGCGCTTCGCGCCACTCAATTTGCTGCACCAAAAAACTGCCGGGCATGGCCGTGTTGCTGTGCGCGTTGATCGGCTGGTCATGCAATTCACACAAATAGGCGGCACGCGACAAAGGATCTTTCAGGCGCCGGTAGGCCTCGTTGATGCGGACCGACCACTGCATCGCAACCCGCTGGGCGGCTGAGCCCTGCGCAGCAAACTTGTCGGGATGGGCCTGCGCCTGCAGACGTTTCCACTGAGCGTCCAGCGCGGCGCCATCCAAAGCAAACTGCGGCGCCAGGCCAAACAGCGAAAAATCGTCAGTTTGCAGGTTCACAAGAAAACGTTCACACCCGGAAAGATTCGCCGCAGCCGCACTTGTCGCGTTCGTTGGGGTTATTGAAGCGAAAGCCTTCGTTCAGGCCCTCGCGCACAAAATCGAGTTCCGTGCCGTCAATGTAGGCCAGGCTTTTGGGGTCGACCAGCACTTTTACGCCGTGTCCTTCAAAGACCACGTCTTCGGGGGCCAGTTCGTCCACGTATTCAAGCTGGTAAGCCAGACCCGAACAACCGGTGGTTTTGACGCCCAGGCGCACTCCCACTCCCTTGCCACGTTTGGTCAGGTAGCGGGTGACGTGCCGGGCGGCGGCTTCGGTCAGGGAAACGGCCATATCAGTTGAGGTGCTTTTTCTTGTAGTCGTCCACGGCCGCCTTGATTGCGTCCTCGGCCAAGATGGAGCAGTGGATTTTGACGGGAGGCAAGGCCAACTCTTCGGCGATCTGGCTGTTTTTCAGGGCCGCGGCTTCGTCCAGCGTTTTCCCCTTGACCCATTCCGTCACCAGCGAGCTCGAGGCAATAGCCGAGCCGCAGCCATAGGTTTTAAAGCGCGCGTCCTCAATCACGCCGGTCGTGGGATTGACCTTAATTTGCAACTTCATCACGTCGCCGCAGGCGGGCGCACCCACCATGCCGGTGCCCACGGAGTCGTCGCCTTTTTCAAAGCTGCCGACGTTGCGGGGGTTTTCGTAGTGGTCAATCACTTTTTCTGAGTAAGCCATGGCGTTGTTACCTCTTCAATACAGATAAATAGGGTGAAACCGGGTCGATGCACGGTGGGGCGCTCAGTGCGCAGCCCACTGGATGGTGGAGATATCGATGCCGTCCTTGTACATGTCCCACAGCGGACTCAGGTCGCGCAACTTGGCGACGTTAAGCTTGATGGTCTGCACGGCATAGTCGATTTCTTCTTCGGTGGTCCAGCGGCCTATCGTCATGCGAAGGCTGCTGTGCGCCAACTCGTCGCTGCGGCCCAACGCACGCAGCACGTAGCTAGGCTCCAGACTGGCCGAAGTGCAGGCCGAGCCACTGCTCACGGCCAGGCCCTTGATGCCCATCATGAGCGACTCGCCCTCGACATAGTTGAAGCTCATGTTCAAGTTGTGCGGCACACGCTTTTCGAGGTTGCCGTTGATAAAGACTTGCTCAATATCTGCCAAACCCGCCAGCATCCGATCGTGCAAGGCGCGAATGCGGACGTTTTCGGTCGCCATCTCTTCCTTGGCAATACGGTAAGCCTCGCCCATGCCCACAATCTGGTGGGTGGGCAAAGTGCCGCTGCGCATACCCCGCTCGTGGCCGCCGCCATGCATTTGCGCCTCCAGGCGAATGCGGGGCTTGCGACGCACAAACAGGGCACCAACCCCCTTGGGCCCGTAGGTTTTGTGGGACGTCAGGCTCATCAAGTCCACGGGCATTTGAGACAAATCGAAGGCCACGCGGCCGGTGGCTTGCGCCGCATCCACATGGAAGATCACGCCTTTTTCGCGACACAGGGTGCCAATAGCTTCAATGTCCTGGATCACACCAATTTCATTGTTCACGAACATCACGCTCGCCAAAATCGTATCGGGGCGGATGGCGGCTTTGAAAATCTCCAGATCCAACAAGCCGTCTTCCTGGACGTCCAGGTAAGTGACCTCAAACCCTTGGCGCTCCAACTCACGGCAGGTGTCGAGCACGGCCTTGTGCTCCGTCTTGACCGTGATCAGGTGCTTGCCTTTGCCCTTGTAGAAATGCGCTGCGCCCTTGAGGGCCAGGTTGTTGGATTCGGTCGCTCCCGAGGTCCAGACGATTTCGCGCGGGTCGGCGCCAATCAGGGCAGCCACATGCTCGCGTGCCTTTTCAACCGCCTCTTCAGCTTCCCAGCCCCAGGCGTGGCTGCGCGAGGCGGGATTACCAAAATGGGTCCGCAGCCACGGCACCATCGCGTCCACCACCCGCTCATCGCAGGGATTGGTGGCGCTGTAGTCCATATAAATCGGAAAGTGGGGGGTGGATTCCATAAATATCAGCAAATAACGTTAAGGTAAAAAAGTGCAGTCAGGCCTTGGAAAACGCGTTGCCCAAGGCGAATACCGAGTTAGGCGCGTTGATGCGAATCGGTTGCGACACCGGCAGGGCGGAAATTGCGCGCTTGAGGCTGGGCGCCTCTTCGACCAGCAGGCCCTTGGCTAACTGGTCGTCCACCAGTTTTTGCAGGGTCACCGAGGTCAAAAAGTCGACCATGCGCTGGTTTAGCGTGGCCCAGAGGTCGTGGGTCATGCAGCGGCTGCCCTCACCGAGGCAGTTTTCCTTGCCGCCACATTGGGTGGCATCAATGGGCTCGTCGACCGAGACAATGATTTCAGCGACCGTGATTTCCGAGGCTTTGCGCGCGAGCGTGTAACCGCCGCCGGGGCCGCGGGTAGATTCCACCAGGTCATTGCGGCGCAGCTTGCCAAAAAGCTGCTCCAAATAAGAGAGCGAAATTTGCTGGCGCTGGCTGATGGCTGCCAGCGTGACCGGTCCGCCGCTCTGGCGCAGGCCGAGATCGATCATGGCGGTAACGGCAAATCGGCCCTTGGTGGTAAGACGCATCGCAAGCTCCTGGAGTCGGGTTTAGTTGAGTAAGGCAGTCGAGTATAGCCAACGTCCTACTGATTTACTCGGATAAATAGACCGCACAGTCACGAAATAATTTCACGCCAGGATTTAGCCCGCCTTCAGGGGCAGGACCACCACATTGTCGAGGCCGGGTGCGCCAAAGGCTTGCGCCTTCAGAATCCCCAACTGGTCGCGCACGCGGGCCGCTTTTTCAAACTCCAGGTTGCGCGCGTGTTCCATCATCAGCTTCTCCAAGCGCTTAATCTCCCGGGACACGTCTTTTTCGCTCATATCCTCCACCTGCGCGCGCTGCATCGCGTCGCGCTCCAGACGCTCAGCCTCTTTGCCGGCTTTTTCGCTGTAGACGCCATCAATCAGATCACGCACCTTTTTCACAATGGCCCGCGGGGTGATGCCCTGCTCCAGGTTGTGCGCCACCTGCTTCTTGCGCCTACGCTCGGTCTCACCCATCGCGCGCGCCATGGAGTCGGTAATTTTGTCGGCGTACAAAATGGCCCGCCCCTCCAGATTGCGGGCGGCACGGCCAATGGTTTGTATCAGCGAACGCTCAGAACGCAAAAAACCCTCTTTGTCGGCGTCCAGAATGGCGACCAAAGAAACCTCAGGAATATCCAAGCCTTCGCGCAGCAGGTTGATACCCACCAACACGTCAAAGGTCCCAAGGCGCAAGTCGCGCAATATTTCGACTCGCTCCACGGTATCCACGTCGCTGTGGAGGTAGCGCACTTTGACCCCGTTATCGCTCAAATAGTCCGTCAACTGCTCGGCCATGCGTTTGGTCAAGGTCGTAATTAGCACGCGCTCACTTTTGTCGACCCGGATACGGATTTCTTGCAGCACGTCGTCGACTTGCGTGGTGGCTGGACGCACCTCCACCTCCGGGTCGACCAGGCCGGTGGGGCGCACCAACTGCTCCACGACCTGACCGGTGTGGTCCTTTTCCCACTGCGCCGGGGTGGCCGACACAAAGATGGCTTGGCGCATCTTGGTCTCAAATTCTTCAAATTTGAGAGGGCGGTTGTCCAAGGCGCTGGGTAGACGAAAACCGTATTCCACCAGCGTCGTTTTGCGCGAGCGGTCCCCGTTGTACATGCCCCCAAACTGCCCGATCAGGACATGGCTCTCGTCTAAAAACATGACCGCGTCTTTGGGCAGATAGTCGGTCAATGTCGCTGGCGGCTCGCCGGGTGCGCTGCCTGAGAGGTGGCGCGAGTAGTTCTCGATGCCCTTGCAGTGGCCCACCTCTGAGAGCATTTCCAGGTCAAACCGCGTGCGCTGCTCAAGACGCTGCGCTTCCACCAATTTGCCCTGACTGACGAACTCTTTGAGACGGTCGGCCAGTTCCATCTTGATCGTTTCGACCGCCATCAGCACCTGCTCGCGCGGCGTCACGTAATGGCTGCTGGGGTAGACCGTGAAGCGCGGGATCTTTTGGCGAATGCGCCCGGTGAGCGGATCAAACAGCTGCAAGGACTCAATCTCATCGTCAAACAGCTCCACCCGAATCGCCATCTCAGAGTGTTCCGCCGGAAAAATGTCAATCGTGTCGCCCCGCACGCGAAAGGTTCCTCGCGAAAAATCAAGATCGTTGCGCTGGTATTGCATCCGCACCAGCTGAATGATCATGTCGCGCTGGCCGAGTTTGTCACCCGCCCGCAAGGTCATCACCATCTTGTGGTACGCCTCGGGCTGGCCTATGCCGTAGATTGCAGACACGGTGGCCACGATCACCACATCGCGTCGCTCCAGCACGCTTTTGGTACAGGACAGGCGCATTTGCTCGATGTGCTCATTGATGGCCGAGTCCTTTTCAATGAAAAGGTCGCGCTGCGGCACATAGGCCTCGGGCTGGTAATAGTCGTAGTAGCTGACGAAATACTCCACCGCGTTTTTGGGGAAAAATTCGCGAAACTCACTGTAGAGCTGGGCGGCCAGCGTCTTGTTGGGCGCAAACACAATCGCCGGACGGCCCAAGCGGGCGATCACATTGGCCATCGTGAAGGTTTTGCCTGACCCGGTCACGCCCAACAAGGTTTGAAATACTTCGCCATCCCGCACGCCCTCGACCAGTTTCTCAATCGCCTGCGGCTGATCCCCCGCCGGCGGATACGGCTGGTACAGCTCAAAGGGCGAGTCGGGAAAGGTGACGAACTGCCCCGGCAAAGCCGGAGCGCTGACTTCAACAAGGTCGGACATAGAAACCTGCAAATAGAGGGGCGCAGAGCTTAGCCGAGGTTCAGACCCACGCGCGCGGCCCCTGCGATGGCACGGGCGGCTCCAAGCCAGAGAGATGCGGGCGGGGCAGTAAAATTAAAGGCTTGCCGCGGCTGACTTTTCACCGCATTTTCCTTGGCCCCCCTTCAGGACTTCTCCATGTCTCTCTTTTCTGCCGTCGAAATGGCACCTCGCGACCCGATTCTGGGTTTGAATGAACAATTCAACGCCGACACCAACCCCAACAAGGTCAACCTCGGCGTGGGCGTGTATTTCGACGACAACGGCAAACTTCCTTTGTTGCAGTGCGTGCAGTCCGCCGAAAAGACCCTGATGTCGACGCCTACCGCGCGCGGCTACTTGCCCATTGACGGTATCGCGGCCTATGACGCCGCCGTGAAAGGCCTGGTGTTTGGTGCGGATTCGGAGCCTGTCACCTCCGGTCGCGTTGCCACGGTCCAAGCCATTGGCGGCACCGGCGGCCTGAAAATTGGCGCAGACTTCCTCAAACACCTGCGTCCTGACGCCAAGGTGCTGATTTCGGACCCGAGCTGGGAAAACCACCGCGCCTTGTTCACCAACGCCGGCTTCTCGGTGGAAACCTATGCCTACTACGACGCTGCCAAACGTGGCGTCAACTTCGAAGGAATGCTGGCCAGCCTGGACGCCGCCGCCCCCGGCACCATCGTGGTGCTGCACGCCTGCTGCCACAACCCGACGGGCTACGACATCACTTCCGCCCAGTGGGACCAAGTGGTATCGGTGGTCAAGGCGCGCGGCTTGACCGCCTTTTTGGACATGGCCTACCAGGGTTTTGGACACGGCATTGCCGAAGACGGCGCGGTGATCGCCAAGTTCGTGGCGGCCGGACTCAGCTTTTTGGTGTCGACCTCGTTTTCTAAGAGCTTCAGCCTGTACGGCGAGCGCGTTGGCGCCCTGTCGGTGCTGTGCGAGAGCAAAGAAGAGATGGGCCGCGTGCTCAGCCAACTCAAGATCGCCATTCGCACCAATTACTCCAACCCGCCGATCCATGGCGGCGCGATTGTGGCGGCAGTGCTGGGCAACCCCGAGTTGCGGGCGCTTTGGGAAAAGGAACTCGGCGAGATGCGCGTGCGCATCAAAGCCATGCGCCAAAGCCTGGTCGACGGCCTCAAAGCCGCCGGCGTGACGCAGGACATGGGCTTTATCACGACCCAAATCGGCATGTTCAGCTACTCCGGACTGAGCAAAGACCAGATGGTGCGTTTGCGCAGCGAATTTGGCGTGTACGGCACGGATACCGGCCGGATGTGCGTGGCCGCGCTGAACAGCAAGAACATTGCTTACGTCTGCGCCGCGATCGCAAAAGTCGTGTAACCCAGGGCACGGAGACGTTGGACAACAGCAAGTGAATGCTGTTATATTGCACTGCAACATTTTCAACTAGGAAACCGCATGCTCTACCAGCTTTACGAGACCCAACGCGCCCTCATGGAGCCGTTCTCCGATTTGGCCAGTTTTGCCGCCAAGTCTTTGTCGAACCCCTTGTCCTTTATGGGCCAGACCCCCTTTTCCCAGCGTCTCTCGGCCAGCTATGACCTGATGCACCGACTGGGCAAAGACTACGAAAAGCCCGAGTTTGGCCTCCGGACGATTGCGGTCGGTGGCGTTGAGGTGGCCATCCATGAACGGATTGAGGTCAAGAAACCGTTTTGCGATCTGATCCGCTTCAAGCGCTTCACCGATGACGCGGGCACCCTCGAAAAAATCAAAGAGCAACCTGCGGTATTGATCGTCGCACCGTTGTCGGGCCACTACGCCACGCTGCTGCGCGACACGGTGAAGACGATGCTTCAGGACCACAAGGTCTATATCACCGACTGGAAAAACGCCCGACTGGTGCCGCTCAGCGATGGCGAGTTCCACCTCGACGATTACGTAAATTACGTTCAAGAGTTCATCCGGCACGTGCAGTCCAAGTACGGCAATTGCCACGTGATGAGCGTTTGCCAGCCCACGGTTCCGGTGCTGGCGGCGGTGTCCTTGATGGCGGCTCGTGGGGAAAAAACGCCTTTGACCATGACCATGATGGGGGGCCCGATTGACGCCCGTAAATCGCCGACGGCGGTGAACAACTTGGCCATGAACAAGAGCTACGAGTGGTTTGAAAACAATGTGATCTACCGCGTTCCCAATAGCTTCCCCGGCGCAGGCCGCCGTGTCTACCCCGGTTTCTTGCAGCACACCGGCTTCGTGGCGATGAACCCGGACCACCATGCCAAGAGCCATTACGACTACTTTAAAGACCTGATCAAGGGCGACGACGTCAGCACCGAGGCCCACCGCAAGTTTTACGACGAGTACAACGCCGTGCTTGACATGGACGCTGACTACTACCTCGAGACCATCAAGGTGGTGTTCCAAGACTTCAGCCTGGTCAATGGGACGTGGGACGTTAAATCGCCCGCCGGCAAGCTCGAGCGCGTGCGTCCGTCCGCCATCACAAATACCGCCTTGATGTCCGTCGAAGGGGAACTGGACGATATTTCTGGCTCCGGTCAGACCCGGGCAGTGCACGAGATTTGCACCGGCGTGGTCAGCGGACAGCAACGGCATTTTGAAGCCGCCGGCGCAGGCCACTACGGGATCTTCTCCGGGCGCCGCTGGCGCGAATTGGTGTACCCGGAGGTCAAGGCCTTCATCCAAAGCCACCAACCGGCTAAGGAGGCCGCCGCACCGGTACTCGCGGTGGTCGCTGCCGAACCAGCGCCCGCAGCAGCAAAGCCGTTGCCACAAGCGGTCAAAGCGGTGGCGGCCAAGCCACCCGTCACCAAGCCGCGGGCCCAAGCGCCTGTGAAGGCCCCGGAAAAAGTGGCAACCGCCGTGAAAACGACTTCCGTCAAGGCCAAAGCAGCCCCTAAGGCAATTGCCAAAAAGGCCCCAAAGGCCAAGTAATGGCAGAGCAGACCGGCGAAGGCGTGTTGGCCGGCCGTCTGCTTGACGCGCTTCCTCAAACCCAATGTACGCGCTGCGGCTATCCGGACTGCGCGGCCTACGCGCAAGCCATGGCGCAAGGCCAGGCCGATATCAACCAGTGTCCCCCGGGGGGCGCACAGGGGGTGGAGCGACTGGCCGCGTTGCTGAAGGTCCCGCCCAAGCCGCTGAATCCCGCGTTTGGCCAAGAGGGTCCGCGCACCGTTGCATTCATTGACGAGTCTTGGTGCATCGGCTGCACCTTGTGCATCGAGGCCTGTCCGACCGATGCGATTTTTGGCACCAACAAGCGCATGCACGCTGTCATGGAGGCCTATTGCACTGGCTGCGAACTGTGTTTACCGGTATGTCCGGTCGACTGCATCAAGTTAGACACAATTACGGCGTCGCCAACGGCAGCCGGGCAATCTCCTCCGACCGGCTGGAACGCGTGGTCCCCCGCGCTTGCGGATACCGCGCGCCAGCGCTACGCCGCGGCCACCACCCGGCGGGCGAGCGCCAAAGCAGCACACAGTGCGGCGAAAGCAGCACAAGCCCAAGACAAACTCGCCGACCTCGCGGCTCATTCCCGCATCACTGATCCGACCGTGCTGGACCACAAAAAATCCGTGATTTTGGCGGCCATGGAGCGGGCGCGCCAGCGAAAACCCGATTAGGCGCGGGGGCACCGAGGCGAATCAGCCCCCCGCCTGCGCCAGCCGCGCAAACGCACTCACCACCTCAGGCGGCGCCTGCACCAGTTCGATCAAAACGCCCTCGCCGGCAACCGGGAATTCGTCGCTGGCCTTGGGGTGCAAAAAGCAGATGTCAAAGCCTGCAGCACCTTTGCGGATGCCGCCCGGCGCAAAGCGAACGCCTTGGCCACTGAGCCAGGTCACGGCAGTAGGCAGATCGTCAATCCACAGGCCAATATGGTTCAGTGGCGTGGCGTGCACTGCGGGTTTTTTGTCGGGATCAATGGGCTGCATCAGGTCGACTTCGACCTTGAAGGGGCCGTTGCCGATGGCGCAAATGTCTTCGTCCACGTTTTCACGTTCGCTGCGGAAGGTTCCGGTCACTTCCAGGCCCAGCATGTCCACCCAGAGCTTTTGCAGGCGCAGCTTGTCCGGGCCGCCAATGGCAATTTGCTGGACGCCCAGCACTTGAAACGGGCGCTGTGGTGTCACGCTCATGCTGCAAACTCCACGATCGCTTGGTCCACGGACAGGCTTTCGCCTTGCGCCGCCAACACTTTGCTAACCACGCCATCCGCCTGCGCAAACAACACGTTTTCCATCTTCATGGCCTCGATCACGGCCACGCGCTCACCCGCTTGTACTTTTTGACCCGGCACCACCGCCACCTGCACCAGCAGGCCCGGCATGGGCGACAAGACAAATCGGCTCATGTCAGGTGCCGCCTTGAACGGCATCAAGGCGTGCAATTCGGCCATCCGCGGCGACACCACCAAGGCGTCGATACGCCGGCCGTTGTGCTGAACCCGCAGCGCCAGGGGGTTGGTCGGCGTGCCCCGCTCGATTTGGGCTGTGAAGGGCGCGCCGTTGACGGTCCCGTTGATGGCAATGTCATTCAGACGGGAGCGGCTGCGAATCTCAAAGTCGGTGCCCTGCACCCGCACGCGTGCGGATCCGGTTTCTCCTTCAAACTCGTCCACGTGGACCGGGGTGTAGACATGCTTTCCGTCGTCTACCAGCGTGACCACCACGTAGTCTTTGCCCGCATCGACCGCATACCCCGGCAGCTGGCCACTGATGCTGGCGGCCCGCTCCCGCGACTTGCGACGCACAAATGCGGCCAGGGCCGTGAGGAACTTGGGCTCGTCATGGGGTACATCTTCGGCGCGGAAGCCGTGGGCGTATTGCTCAGCGATAAACCCGGTGTTGAAGTCGCCCGACACAAACTTGGGATGGGCCAACAGTGCGGCCTGAAACGGAATGTTGCTGGACACGCCCCGAATCACAAACCCGTTAAGGGCCTCACGCATCTTGGCGATGGCGTCCAAGCGGTCGGTGCCATGAACAATGAGTTTGGCGATCATGGAGTCGTAGTACATCGGGATCTCTCCCCCGTCCTGTACGCCGGTGTCCACGCGCACGCCCAGCAGGTGCCCGGTGTCGCCCTGCCACATGGTCTGCGCCGGCGGTGCAAAGCGCACCAAACGACCGGTTGAAGGCAAAAAGCCCCGGAACGGGTCTTCCGCGTTGATCCGGCACTCCAGTGCCCAGCCATTGCGTTGGACCTGGGCTTGCGTCAGCGGCAGCTTTTCGCCAGCCGCCACGCGGATCATCAGCTCCACCAAATCCAAGCCGGTAATCGCTTCCGTCACCGGATGCTCCACCTGCAAGCGGGTGTTCATTTCCAAGAAGTAAAAGCTCTGGTCCTTGCCGACCACAAACTCCACGGTACCGGCGCTTTGGTATTTGACGGCCTTGGCGAGTTGCACGGCCTGCTCGCCCATCGCTTTGCGGGTGGCGTCACTGATAAACGGGCTGGGCGCCTCTTCAATCACCTTTTGGTGGCGGCGCTGGATGGAGCATTCGCGCTCGTTGAGGTAAAGCACATTCCCATGGCTGTCGCCCATCAGCTGGATTTCAATGTGGCGTGGTTCCTCCACAAATTTCTCGATGAACACCCGGTCGTCACCAAAGCTGTTGCGCGCCTCGTTACGGCAACTGGTAAAGCCTTCAAAGGCTTCCTTGTCGTTGAACGCCACCCTCAAGCCCTTGCCGCCGCCGCCAGCACTGGCCTTGATCATGACCGGGTAGCCGATACCTTTGGCAATCTCCACGGCTTTCTCGGGCGTCTCGATCGCATCATTGACGCCCGGAATGCAATTGACGCCTGCAGCGCCGGCCAATTTTTTGGACTCAATCTTGTCGCCCATGGCGGCGATCGAATAATGCTTAGGGCCAATAAAGACAATGCCCTCTTCTTCACAGCGCTTAGAAAACTCTGCGTTCTCACTCAAAAAACCATAGCCCGGGTGCACGGCTTGCGCGCCGGTTTGTTTGCAGGCGGCAATGATCTTGTCGGCCAGCAAATAGCTCTCACGGCTGGGTGCCGGTCCAATGTGCACCGCTTCGTCGGCCAGCATTACGTGGCGCGCGTCCCGGTCGGCGTCCGAGTAAACAGCCACGGTCTGGATGCCCATTTTGCGGGCGGTGGTGATCACGCGGCAGGCAATTTCGCCGCGATTGGCAATCAGAATTTTGGTAAACATGGTCTTGTGCTCCTGGGTTCTTACAGCGGAATGTTCCCGTGCTTGCGCCATGGGTTTTCGATCTTTTTGTCCTTGAGCATCACCAGGGACCGGCAAATGCGCTTGCGGGTCTCACTCGGCAAAATCACGTCGTCAATGAAGCCGCGCGCTCCAGCCACAAAGGGGTTGGCAAATCGGGCTTTGTATTCGGCCTCTTTGGCTGCCAGTTTTTCGGGATCCCCTTTGTCTTCGCGGAAGATGATTTCCACCGCACCCTTGGCTCCCATCACGGCAATCTCGGCGTTGGGCCAGGCAAAGTTCACGTCGCCGCGGAGGTGCTTGGAGGCCATCACGTCGTAGGCACCGCCGTAAGCCTTGCGCGTGATCACGGTGATTTTGGGCACCGTGCATTCAGCATAGGCGTACAAGAGTTTGGCGCCATGCTTGATGATGCCGCCGTACTCTTGAGAGGTTCCGGGCATGAAGCCGGGCACGTCGACAAAAGTGATGACCGGAATGTTGAAGGCATCGCAAAAGCGCACAAAGCGCGCAGCCTTGATGCTGCTCTTGATGTCTAGGCAACCCGCCAGCACCAGCGGCTGGTTGGCGACGATGCCCACCGTTTGGCCGTCCATTCGGGCAAAGCCGATCAGGATGTTTTTGGCGTACTCGGGCTGGATCTCAAAAAAGTCGCCATCGTCCACGGTTTTGACGATCAGCTCCTTCATGTCGTAGGCCTTGTTGGCGTTGTCCGGCACCAGCGTGTCCAGGCTTTTGTCCAGTCGGTCGGCCGGGTCGCCGCTCTTGCGCACGGGCGCTTTTTCGCGGTTGCTCAGAGGCAGGTAGTTGTAGAGGCGGCGCAGCATCAGGAGCGCCTCTACATCGTTGTCAAAGGCCAAGTCGGCCACGCCGCTCTTGGTGGTGTGGGTGATGGCGCCGCCAAGCTCTTCGGCTGTGACCTCTTCATGGGTCACGGTCTTGACCACCTCGGGGCCCGTCACGAACATATAGCTCGAATCCTTGACCATGAAAATAAAATCCGTCATGGCCGGGCTGTAAACCGCTCCGCCGGCCGATGGGCCCATGATCATGCTGATCTGCGGGATCACCCCGCTGGCCATGGCGTTGCGCTGAAAGACCTCGGCATAGCCTCCCAGAGAGGCAACGCCCTCCTGGATCCGCGCGCCGCCCGAGTCGTTCAGGCCAATCACCGGTGCGCCGACCTTCATGGCCTGGTCCATCACCTTGCAGATTTTCTCGGCGTGGGATTCGCTCAAGGCGCCTCCGAACACGGTGAAGTCCTGGCTGTAGACGAAAACCAGGCGACCGTTGATCATGCCGTAGCCGGTGACCACGCCGTCGCCCGGAATCTTCTGCTCAGCCATGCCAAAGTCCACACAGCGGTGCTCGACGAACATGTCCCATTCCTCGAACGTGCCTTCGTCCAGCAATATCTCCAGGCGCTCGCGGGCGGTAAGTTTGCCTTTGCTGTGCTGTGCGGCAATGCGCTTGGCGCCGCCACCCTGGCGGGCGAGCTCGCGCTTGGCTTCTAGTTGTTCAAGGATGTCATGCATGGCGGGGGTCCTTCTGGGTAGTCGCTTGTAGGGGTATGGGTTAATCGGTGGCGCCGAGCGCAGAAATTTTCAGTGCAGCGAGCAAGGTGCGTGCGGCGGTGCTTGCGGCCAATTCGCCAGATTGCACGGCAGCGCTCAGCTGGGGCAGTTGTGCGCGCACGATGGGGTTATTTTTAAAAGAGTGCTTGAGGCCGGCGTCAATGCGCTCCCACATCCAGGCCGAGGCTTGGTCTCGGCGTCGCAGCGCCAACCGGCCGTTAGCGGTCTGCAGTTCTTTGAATCGGGTCACCGCAGCCCAAAAGGCATCCAAACCCTGACCGTGCAAGGCACTCAGGCGCAGCACCTGCGGATGCCAATGGGCGTCACTGGGTGGTTCGTGTGGATTGCCACCGAAGCCCAGCAAGCGCAGGCTGGAAGTGATCTGCGCCTGCGCACGCAGGGCGGCATCGGCATCAATGTCGGCCTTATTGATCACCACCAGGTCCGCCAGCTCCATCACACCCTTTTTGATGGCCTGCAAATCATCCCCCGCATTGGGCAACTGCATCAGCACAAACAGGTCGGTCATGTGGGCCACGGCGATCTCGCTCTGGCCCACGCCCACGGTTTCCACAATCACGATGTCATAGCCCGCTGCTTCACAAACCAGCATGGCCTCGCGCGTTTTCTCGGCAACGCCGCCCAGGTTGCCGCTGCTGGGGCTGGGCCGGATGTAGGCGCGTTCGTCCATGGAAAGCTTTTCCATGCGCGTTTTGTCACCCAGGATCGAGCCCCCTGACACCGTGCTGCTCGGGTCGACCGCCAATACGGCAACGCGGTGGCCGAGTGCAATGAGGTGCAGGCCCAAGGCTTCAATGAAGGTGCTCTTGCCAACCCCCGGCACGCCGCTGATACCCAAGCGGAGCGATTTGCCGGTACGCGGCAACAAGGCCGTCAGCAGCGCATCGGCCTGGGCACGGTGGTCGGCACGGGTCGACTCCAGCAGGGTGATGGCCTTGGCGATAGCGCGGCGCTGCACCAAGCCCGAGCCGCCCGTAATAGCGGCCAAGGCGGCCGGCACTCCGGCATCGCTTGAAACGGTTTGCACCTCAGCCACCATGCTTCGCTTTAGGCCTGCCGCTGACGGCGCCCACTATTTCAGGGCCTTGGAGATCTGCGCCAGCACGTCCTTGGCACTGACAGGTATCGGCGTTCCCGGACCATAAATACCCTTGACGCCTGCCGCATACAAAAAGTCATAATCCTGGCGCGGAATCACGCCGCCCACAAACACGATGATGTCGTCGGCACCCTGTTTCTTGAGCTCGGCGATGATGGCCGGCACCAAAGTCTTGTGGCCGGCAGCCAGCGTAGAAACGCCCACTGCATGCACATCATTCTCAATCGCCTGGCGGGCGCATTCTTCCGGCGTTTGGAACAGTGGGCCCATGTCCACGTCAAAACCCAGATCGGCAAAAGCGGTTGCCACCACTTTGGCGCCCCGGTCGTGACCGTCCTGGCCGAGCTTGGAAATCATCACGCGGGGGCGACGGCCCTGCACCTCGGCGAAGGCGGCAATGTCGGCCTTGAGTGCGTTCCAGTACTCCATGGTGTCCCCATTGGTCGTGTCGGTGTCAAAGGCGGCGGCGTACACGCCAGAGACCTTGTGCGTGTCGGCGCGGTGGCGGTCAAACGCCACTTCTAGCGCATCGCTCACCTCCCCCACCGTAGCGCGAAGGCGCATGGCCTTGATCGACAGGTCGAGCAAATTGCCTTCGTTGTGCCCTGCGGCATAGGTCAAAGCGTCCAGCGCGGCCTTGACGGCTGCACTATCGCGGCTGGCGCGGATCTTTTGCAATCGGGCAATCTGGCCCTCGCGCACCGCCACATTGTCGATGTCACGCGCTTCAATCGCATCCTCGGACTTGAGCTTGTACTTGTTGACGCCGACGATCACATCTTTACCGCTGTCAATGCGCGCCTGCTTTTCCGCAGCGGCGGCCTCGATCTTGAGCTTGGCCCAACCACTGTCTACGGCCTTGACCATGCCGCCCATGGCCTCCACCTCTTCAATGATCTTCCAGGCTGCATCCGCCATGTCTTGGGTGAGCTTTTCCATCATGTAGCTGCCGGCCCAGGGATCAATCACGCTGGTGATGTGGGTTTCCTCTTGAATGATGAGCTGCGTGTTGCGGGCAATGCGGCTCGAAAATTCTGTGGGCAGGGCGATGGCCTCGTCGAAGCTGTTAGTGTGCAAGCTTTGGGTGCCGCCAAACACGGCCGCCATCGCTTCAATGGTGGTGCGCACCACGTTGTTATAGGGATCTTGCTCGGTCAGACTCCAGCCACTGGTCTGGCAGTGGGTGCGCAGCATCAGCGACTTGGGCGACTTGGCGTCGAAGCCCTTCATGATGCGGCACCACAGCAGACGCGCGGCGCGCATCTTGGCCACTTCCAGATAGAAGTTCATGCCAATCGCCCAGAAAAAGCTCAGGCGCCCAGCAAACTCGTCCACGTCCAGGCCGGTGGCAATCGCGGTTTTCACGTATTCCTTGCCATCGGCCAGCGTGAACGCAAGTTCGAGCGCCTGGTTGGCCCCCGCCTCTTGCATGTGGTACCCCGAAATCGAGATCGAGTTGAACTTGGGCATGTTCTTGGCGGTGTAGCCAATGATGTCGCCAATGATCCGCATGCTCGGTGCGGGCGGATAGATATAGGTATTGCGGACCATGAACTCTTTCAGAATGTCGTTCTGAATCGTTCCGCTGAGTTGCTCCTGGCCGACGCCCTGCTCTTCGGCGGCTACGACGTAGCCCGCCAGCACTGGCAGCACCGCACCGTTCATGGTCATGGACACACTCACCTTGTCCAAGGGGATTTCGTTGAACAGGATCTTCATGTCCTCCACGGAATCAATCGCCACACCGGCTTTGCCGACATCACCGGTCACGCGCGGGTGATCAGAGTCGTAGCCGCGGTGGGTGGCCAGATCAAAAGCCACCGAGACGCCCTGCCCGCCCGCTGCGAGCGCCTTGCGGTAAAAAGCGTTGGACTCTTCGGCCGTCGAAAAACCCGCGTACTGGCGAATCGTCCAGGGCCGAACCGCGTACATGGTCGCCTGCGGGCCGCGCACATACGGCTCGAAACCGGGCAAGGTGTCCGCGTAGGGCAAATCAGTGGTGTCGGCCGCGGTGTAGAGAGGCTTGACCGCAATGCCGTCGGGCGTGATCCAGTTCAAGGCCTCAACATTGCCGCCGGGGGCGGACTTGGCGGCCGCCTTATGCCAAGCATCCAGGGTGGCGGACGTGAATTCTGGGGGCTTTGGGCTCATGGCGTGGTCTCTGAAAACAAAAATAAGGGCAAAAATAAGACGTTAGCGGGCATCATATCATTCATAATTATTAATTCAAAACCTTAAGCAGGCTTACAATTCCGCCCATGTCCGCCCTGACCCTGACCCCGCGCGCGCTCTACGAAGAGGTAGCCGAGCTGCTGCGTGAGCGCATCTTCTCGAACCAATTGCCCCCCGGCAGTTGGATCGACGAGCTCAAGCTCGCCGAGGAATACGGCATCAGCCGCACGCCATTGCGAGAAGCGCTCAAAGTGCTGGCCACCGAAGGCCTGGTCACCATGAAAGTTCGCCGCGGGGCCTATGTGACCGAAGTGAATGCCAAAGACCAGCGCGACGTGTACCACCTGCTGTCGTTGCTGGAATCGGATGCTGCGGGCGTCGTTGCGACCCGTGCGACCGATGCGCAGCTGCAAGACTTGCAGACACTGCACCGCGCACTCGAAGCCGCGCTGACCGATACCGACGCCTTTTTTGAGATCAACGAGCGCTTTCATATGCAGCTGTTGGAGATCGCCGACAACCGCTGGCGTGACCAATTGGTGGCCGACCTGCGCAAGGTCATGAAGCTCAACCGCCACAACTCCTTGCTGAAAAGTGGCCGCGTGGTGGAATCGCTGAAAGAGCATCAGGCGCTGATGGACGCGCTGCTGGCGCGTGACGCAGCGCTCAGCGCGCAGCGCATGCGCGAGCACTTCGCCAACGGATTAGAAGCGGCCAGCTGAGCGCCTTAGCCTTGCGCGCCAGGTTTTGGGCCGGCAGGGGCTTTTTTTCTGGCCATTACCAGCGCCACTCCCGCCAGAATCAGTGCGCCACCGGCCACATGGTGCAGGCCGAGTGCCTCATCCAACGCCAGCCAGGCCACCACCGCGGCATACAGCGGCCCAAGGTACATGGTCATGGCGACCAGCCCAGCGCCCAGTATTTTTTGGGTCCAGCCGTAAATCCAGTAGGAGCCAATGCCCGGAACCAGTGCCGCCACCACCACCAGCCAGAGCGCCTGCGCACCCAAGTCGGGTTCGCCATGGGTCCACTCCCACACCGCGAAGGGTATCAACACCACGACACCCCCCGCGCAAATAGCGGCAAGTTGCGCGGTCGACCCTAAAGCGCTGGGCCAGCGCTTTTGCAATAAGGAATAGGCCGCCCAGGCGGCCGCAGCGGCGACCACCCACAAGTCGCCCGCCACAAACTCAAGTCCCGCCAAGCGCGACCAATCGCCCTGCACCACGACGTGCACAACGCCTGCTAGCGCGGCCACCACCCCCAGTCCTTGCCGGGTAGAAAAGGACTCGCCCAGCCACAGCACCGAGCCCAGCGTGATCATCACCGGCGAGGCGGCATAGATCAGTGAAATATTCATCATGCTGGTGCTCTGCCCAGCAAAGTACACCGCAGCGCCGCAAATCCACATGCCGCACGCGCCCAGCGCCAGGTAGCGGCCGGCGTGCAGGCGCAGCTCGGTGCGCTGCTGCCATAACTCGCGCCGTGCCAGCCAAGCCAGCAGGAGGCCGGCCAGAGCCCAACGTCCCAGCGCTAAAACGTGGGGAGTAATGACCCCGGGTGCGCGCCGGGCGATCACCGAATTGACGATCCACAACAGCGGGATGACCCAAAACAAAAACTTTGCAATCCGGACCTGAGAGGGCGATGGCGCTGCGTCCATCACGCGGTCTGCATCGGCGATTCGGCGCGCGCGTCAGCCGGCCGCGTAGCACCGCGCTCCAGTGCCTCGCGGGCCAGCCGCCATACGGCGCGGGGGGACAAGGGCTTAAGCCGGTGATCGCTCCACACCTGGCGCCACAGGCGGGCGCCACGCTCGCCGTGGTACAGGCCCAGCATCTGGCGCGCAATCGCATACCAGGGGCAGCCATCCTCGACAAAAGCCCGCTCCATATAGACCACCATCGCCTCCTCGACTGCCTCGCGGCTGGGAAGCGGGTGCGGATCATCAAAGAACGTGGCGTCCCAACTGCTCAGCAGCCAGGGGTTGTAATAAGCCTCGCGCCCCAGCATGACACCATCGGCGTGTTGCAAGTGCTCGGAAATTTGGGCGTTGGTCTTGATGCCGCCGTTGACGGCAATGGTCAGATCCGGAAAGTCTTGCTTGAGCTGGTAGGCCAGGTCATAGCGCAGCGGCGGAATCTCACGGTTTTCTTTGGGGCTCAGGCCCTGCAACCAGGCATTGCGCGCATGGACGATGAACACCTCACACCCGGCCTCGCTGACCTGCCCCACAAAGTCCCGCACAAAACCGTAGCTTTCTTGCTTGTCGATGCCGGTGCGATGTTTCACCGTGACAGGCACATCGACCACATCACGCATGGCCTTAACGCCGTCGGACACCAAGGTCGGCTCGTTCATGAGGCAAGCGCCGAAGGCACCGCGCTGGACCCGGTCGCTGGGGCAGCCGCAATTGAGGTTGATCTCGTCGTAACCCCATTGCTCTCCCAGGCGGGCAGCGGCCGCCAGATCGGCCGGGTCACTGCCACCGAGTTGCAGGGCGACAGGATGCTCTTCAGCGTTGAAGCGCAGGTGGCGCTGCACGTCACCATGCACCAGTGCGCCGGTGGTGACCATCTCGGTGTACAGCCGGGTATGGCGGGTCAGCAAGCGGTGGAAATAGCGGCAATGGCGGTCGGTCCAATCCATCA
>Ga0214921_10002870_pt1 | contig 27269 bp, 22 predicted proteins | sample LL1505_MetaG_FD_177992 | JGI IMG/M metagenome (GOLD analysis project Ga0214921, IMG submission 177992) | Freshwater microbial communities from Lake Lanier, Atlanta, Georgia, United States - LL-1505 | ecosystem: Environmental > Aquatic > Freshwater > Lake | place: USA: Georgia | collected... | reverse complement strand
GTGGTGGCCGCTTCGGGCGTGGCCGCCTTGCCGGCCACTTCGACGAGCGCGGCCTTCGAGCCGTCGTGGTGGGCGTAGCCGCCGCAGGGTGCGTCGATCCGGCAGATCCGGGCGAGGTCGAACACCTCGCGCATCCGGTTGAAGAGGTCGTCTTTGAGTTCGCCGAGCGTCTTGTCGGGATGGGCCTGGCTCTTCTGGGCCAGCAGGTCGGCCGGGGTCTTTGCCCCGGGCCCGAGGGCCAGCGTCTTGGCGATGTCATTGGCGAGATTCTTGAAATCGTCGCTGTTCGCGACCGGGGCGCTCTCGCATTTGAGCTCGATCATCGTGCCGACACCCTTCGCGGGATCGGTGTAGACGGCAAGCCGGCCGGTCGACATCTCGCGGTCGGCCCGCATCGCCTGGGTCTTGATCCCCTGCTTGCGCAGCCACTCCACGGCCTGCTCCGTGTTGCCGCCGCATTCCTGGAGCGCCTTCTTGCACTCCATCATCGGGAGGCCCGTCTTGTCGCGGAGGGCCATCACTGCCGCTGCTGTAATCTCTGCCATGGCTCTCGTTCCGAAAGGGCGTCAGACTTTGGGGGGCTTGGGGACGGCGCGCTTGGCTGTCGCCCGCGGCTTGGGCCCGGGCTTGCCTGATCCGTCGCCTGCATCGGCGCCTTCGGCGGCCACCTGAGCCTCGGCCGCCACCTGCGACTTGCCTTCGAGGATCGCGTCGGCCAGTCGAGCCGAAACGAGCTCGATCGAGCGGATCGAATCATCATTGCCGGGGATCGGCAGATCGACGAGGTCGGGATCGCAGTCGGTGTCGATGAGGGCCACCGTCGTGATGCCCATCTTGCGGGCCTCATTGACGGCGTTCTTTTCCTTCTTGGGATCGAACACCACGAGGCATTCCGGCAGGCGGGCCAGCGTGCGGATGCCGCCGAGATTCCGCTCCATCTTGCGGAACTCACGGCGGAGCGACGACTGCATCTTCTTGGAATAGGCACCAAACTCGTCCGACGGCATGAGCTTTTCGAGTTCCTCGAGTCGGGCGAGCCGATTGCGGATCGTGCGGAAGTTGGTGAGCGTGCCTCCGAGCCAGCGATCGCTGACATACGGCATGCCGCAGCGGGCGGCCTCGCGGGCCACGGCCTCGGCCCCCTGCCGCTTGGTGCCCACGAACAGCACGAGGCTGCCGGAGGCTGCCACCTGTTTGAGGTACTTGCGGGCCCGGAGCAGACCGCGGATCGTCTCCCGGACGTCGATGATGTGGATGAGGTTCTTGCGGCCGTGGATATACGGCTTCATCTTCGGGTTCCACCGACTGGCACGGTGGCCGAAGTGCACGCCAGCTTCAATCAACTCTTGGGCCAAGACGTTCGACACGCTTAGTACGCTCGCAGGAGGAAAGGGAACGGGGACGACGGAGCACCGCAAACTATCGGCTTTTTCCACCCCCTGTCAACGCACGACCGGCATCCCCGGCGCAGGCGTCAAACCCGGCCCGCGCCGGGCTCTGAGACAGCTCGGCCGGGCCTTCCGCCGCTTGAATCGGCGTCTTGGCCCCAACTAGACTCGCTGATTCGCCATCGCAGACCCCCTCACCCCGCTTTCCCCTTCGAGCCCGCCGCCCATGCGACACGTCCTCTCCGCCACCGTCCAGAACGTTCCCGGCGTGCTGGCCCATGTGTCCGGCATGCTCGCCTCGCGTGGCTACAACATCGACAGTCTGGCCGTGGGCGAGACCGAAGACCGCGGCTTCTCACGGATGACGTTCGTGCTTCGCGGCGACGACCGCGTGCTCGATCAGGTGCGGAGGCAACTCGAGAAGATCGTCACCGTCGTGCGGGTCGACGACATCAGCTCGCGGAACTACGTGGAGCGCGATCTGGCCCTCATCAAGGTGGCGGCGCCGGCCGGCCCGGCCCGCACCGAAGTCAAGGAACTCGCGGAGATTTTCCGCGGCCGCGTGGTCGACGTGGCCGCCGACAGCGTGATCGTCGAGATCTCCGGCACCGAAAAGAAGATCGAGGGCTTCGTCGAACTGATGCGGTCGTTCGGCATCCTCGAACTCGTGCGCACCGGCCGGATCGCGATGGTCCGCGGCAGCGCTCCCACCCGCGAGCTCACCGAGGCCGCCGACGGTGCTCGCCCGGCCGATTCGGCCTCGGCCCGTGAATCATTGGCCTGACGCCCGTCTCTCTCGCTCATCGAACCCCGACCCCTCGAACCCCCTGGAGTGATCCCTTGGCAGCGACGATCTACTACGACTCGGATGCAGACCTGAAGGCCCTCGAAGGCAAGACCATCGCCATCATCGGCTACGGCAGCCAGGGCCACGCCCAGGCCCAGAACCTTCGCGACAGCGGGCTCAAGGTCGTCGTGGCCCAGCGTCCGGGCGGTCCGAACTACGACCTCGCCAAGAAGCATGGCTTCGAGCCGATGAGCGTCGAAGACGCAGTCAAGCAGGCCGACGTGATCAACATCCTCTTGCCCGACGAACTTCAGGGCGACGTCTACAAGACGTCGATCAAACCGAACCTCAAGAAGGGCGCCATCCTGATGGCGAGCCACGGCTTCAACTTCCACTTCGGCCAGGTCGAGCCCCCGGCGGGCCACGACATCCTGCTCGTGGCACCCAAGGGCCCCGGGCACCTCGTCCGCAGTGAATACGTGAAGGGGGGCGGCGTGCCCTGCCTGATCGCGCTGGGGCCGAACGCCGCGCCCGAAACGAAGAAGATCGGCCTCGCCTACGCCAAGGGCATCGGCGGCACCCGCGGCGGCGTGATCGAAACGACGATCGCCGAGGAGACTGAGACCGATCTCTTCGGTGAGCAGGCGGTGCTCTGCGGCGGCGTGTCGGAACTCATCAAGGCCGGCTTCGACACGCTCGTCGAGGCGGGCTACCAGCCGGAGATGGCCTATTTCGAGTGCCTCCACGAGATGAAGCTGATCGTCGATCTCTTCTATCAGGGCGGCCTCGAATACATGCGCTACAGCGTGTCGAACACGGCCGAATACGGCGACTACACCCGCGGCAAGCGGATCATCACCGACGAGACCCGCAAGGAGATGAAGAAGATTCTCGAGGAGATCCGCTCGGGCGAATTCGCCCGCGACTGGATCCTGGAGAACCGGGGCGGCGCGGCGATGTTCAAGAGCACCCGACGCCGCGAACGCGAGCACAAGCTCACGGAGACCGGCCGCCGGCTCCGCAAGATGATGAAGTGGATCGAAAGCAAGGAAGTTTGAGCGGTCGGGATCCTCCGGATCCCTCCCTCGGGGCCTACGCGACCACAGGTCGCTGCGGCCGGAAGTGAGCCCGCCCTCCTGGCGGGCAGCGTGAGGAGAAATACCATGACGCCCGAGGAATACCAGTCGCGGCAGCTCTACGATCAGCTCCAGCCGGGCGACCGGGTGGAGGTGATCCACGGCGTCACGGTCGGCTCGAGCGCGAAGTGGACGACGACGACGGTGGGCAAGGTGCTCCGCACGGAGCGCCGCCGCCACGGGCTGCACTTCCGCCGCAACCCCGACGACAAGGTCTACAGCGACGTCGTGATCCTCGCCCGCGACGACGGCGAACTCACCACCGTCACGGTCGACGAGTACACGCGGCTGCGCCGGGTGTAGGGCGGGCTGGTCAACCCTCGACGCGCCCAATCCGGCTCGGGGTTACCCCGTACCGTCTCGCCGGACGTTCGCCTTCGCCCTCCAGGCTCCGGCTCACTCGGATGTGCCTGCGCCGGCGGGAGCGCCTCCGCTTGGGCATCCTGCCTACGCTGGTCACATACGCCGTCTCAACGGTAGGGGTAACCCCAAGCCTCCCGAACTGGAAAGGGAGGCTTCGGGGGAGTCGGCGAACGCTTCCCGAACGAGGGCCGCCGCGGCCTCGGTGAGAATCTGAAAGACCGCGCAGCGGCGACTTTTGCCGCTCCCCCGAAGCTGGCTTGGGCGAGTTGAGACAAGTGATTGCCCTCCGCGATGGTGGAGGCATTGCTTGGCTCGACAGCGGGCCTATAAGCAGCCCCGCATCACGGCACGCGGGCGATCACGCACTTGAGGTATTCCCCCTCGAGGCAGCTCGCGCTCACCGGATGGTCCGGCGCGGCGCCGCGGCATTCGAGGAGCTGGATCGGCCGGCGGCCGCGCTGGGCGACGCCGGCGAGCATCTGGAGAAAGTCGTCGCGAGAGACGGATCCCGAGCAGGAGCAGGTGACGAGGATGCCGCCCGGCTCCAGGAGCCCCAGGGCGGCGCGGTTGATCCGGTGGTAAGCCCGCAGGGCATCGTCAAGCGAAGCGCGGCTCCGGGCGAACTTCGGCGGGTCGAGCACGACCATGCCAAACCGCTCGCCGCCGGCGAGCAGCGCATCGAGCTTCTCGAAGGCGTCGGCCGTTTCCACGACTACGTTCGCGGCGCCGTTCAAGTCGGCATTTGCTTTGGCCAGCGTCGCCGCCTTCGCGCTCGAGTCGACCGCGAGCACACTCGCGGCCCGGCCGGTCACGGCGGCGGCCACAGAAAACCCGCCCGAATAGCAGAACATGTCGAGCACGCGCCGGCCCCGGGCATAGCGGGCGGCTGCGTGGCGGTTGTCTCGCTGGTCGAGGTAATAGCCCGTCTTCTGTCCCTCGGCGAGGTCGACGCCGAATCGCAGGCCGTGCTCGTGGACGAAGATCGGGCCGGCAGGTGCCGAGCCGCGCACCAGGCGGTCGGCCAGATGCAGGCCTTCGAGCTTCGCGAGGCCCCGCTCGGCGCCGCGAAGCAGGATGCCCCTCGGGGCCACGAGCGTCTGGAGCGTGTCGCAGATCGTGTCGAGCCGGCTGGCCATCGCGAGGGCCGTCACCTGCACGGCGAGATAGTCGCCGTAGCGGTCGACGATCAGCCCGGAGAGGTCGTCACCCTCGCTGTTCACGAGCCTCGCTGCGCCTGCCGGATCATCGAGGCCGAGCGTGCGTCGCAGGCCGACGGCCGCCTCGATCCGAGCCTGCCAGAGCGCGTCGTCGAGCTTCGTGGCCGCGTCGAAGGCGTAGAGCCGCACGCGCAGCCGGCTCGTGGCGTTCCAGAGGCCGCGGCCCACGAACTGCCCGTCGTGCGTAGCGAGATCCACCACGGCGCCGTCGGCAGGGACGCCGTCGACCCGCAGTACGGCCGAATCGAGCACCCACGGATGGCGGCCGAAGAAGGGCCGGGCCCGCTTGGGTTTGAGGACGATCGTCGCGGTCGGCAGTCCATCGCCGGTGTCGACGTGCGGCACCGCGTCAGGCATGCACGACCTGCTTGGCTGGCCCTGGCAGCACGTGCGGCGCCGGCAGGGCGTCGCTGCCCGGGTCGGCCTTCACCTTGCGCCGGCCTTCGCGGAGCGCCTTCTTGCGCTCGATTCGCTGCACGCTCCAGCCGAACACCGCGCCGAGCGGGCCGGAGAGCAGCGCCGGCATCAGCACGAGGTTGCCGACGAGGGCGACTGTGAGCATCGAGAGCATCATGTGGCCGAACCGCTGCGTGGGCCCGAACGGCGACAGGGCGAACACGGACAGCCCGATGCCGATCACGCCCCAGCTCTGATACATCGCCCGTGCACAGCCCTTGTAGGCGAGCATCACGGCCTGCTTGCGGTCGAGCCCCTCGGCGATGCCCCGGCGAAACCAGAGCATGAAGTGAACCACGTCGTCGACCGTCACGCCGAGGGCCACGCTCGGGGCCATCACCGTGCCGATGTCGATGAGCATGTTGCCCGTGCCGAGCGATTTGAGCAGCGCGTTGCCCCAGCCCATGCCGCCAAACACCATCACCGCAGGGAACGCAGCGGGCAGGAGCAGCACGAGGCCGGCCGAAGCGGCCCGGCAAAGCACGACCATCACCGCCACGATGATCCCGAAGTCGGTGATAAAGCCGACGATCAGGCCGTCGAGGAGCGAGTGCTGGGCCTTGTAGACCAGCGGCACGAGGCCCGTGTATTCCACCTTGATCCCGGTGACGCCGTCCTGCTCGAGGCCGGCGATGATCGGGTCGATCTTGGCCTGGAGGTCGCGACGGAAGAGGGCGTAGTCGACCTCCTTCGTGGCGCTCACCCGGGCGCTGATCCGCCACAGTTCCTCCTCGTGGCCGTCGGGATGCTTGGCGTCGCGCAGGTAGTCGCCTTCGAGAAAGTCTTGGCGATGGGCCACGAGGCGGCGGTTGAGCACGCTGCGCTTCGTGCGGGCACCGAGGCCGAAGGCCCTGGCTGCGGCCCCGCCGAGGCCGTCGCCGCCGTCTCCCGAGTCGAGGCTGCGGCCGAACGTCACGGTCGAGAGCGAACTGCCCACCTCGTCGAGCACGCCGATCTCCCGCTGGATGCGGCCGACGAGCTCCATCCGCTCGAGGAAGTTCAAATCGCACGACCGCTGGTCGCAGCGCACAAGGATTTCCATTGGCACGAGGGGCCCGAGCTTCGCCTCGAGCCAGCGGTAGTCTTCACGGATGCGAGCCTTCGGCGAGAAGAGCCGCATCAACTGCACGCTGCTTTCGACCTGCGTCATGCCGTAGCCGACAGCCACCATCACGAGCAGGCATGCCGTCGCCACCAGGCCATTGTGCCGTGTGATCCATTCGCCGACCCGCCACCAGCGGCTGTCCTCAATCGGCTTCCAGTCGGCCTGCCCTTCGCCGCCGAGCCCGCCGAGCTTGAGCTTGGGTGGAAAGAGCTCGAGTGCCGCCGGCATGAACGACACGAGAATCAGGAAGCTGACCACCACGCCGATCGCCGAGAAGATGCCGAACATCCGGATCGGCACGAGGTCGCTGACGGCGAGGGTGGCCAGGCCGATGGCCGTGGTACCGGTGGCGAGCGAGAGCGGCAGGAGTGCGTGCCGCACCGCATGGCCCGCTGCGCCTTCCTGGATGCCGGTCTCGGCGAGTTGATCGCGGTAGTAGTTGGCGAGGTGGATCGCACCGCTCGTCGTTGCCACGTAGACGAGCGAGGGCATGGTGAGCAGGATCGCGTCGACGGGATAGCCCGAATACCAGACGACCGCGAGGCTCGCGAACATGCTGTAGACGCCAGAGGCGATCACCATGCCCACGAGGGCCTTGCTCTTGAGGCTCCACCAGCTCACAAAAAATCCGACGACGAGCGATAGCCCGAACAGAATCGTGACGCTCGTCTGGCCAGCCTTGTCGATCGAGACGTTGTCGACCGGCGGGCCGCCCATGTGGAGCGACTCCTCGGGGATGCCGCATTCGTCGCGGGCGATCGTCTTGATGAGGTCGATCGTGCCGTGGAGATTCGCCCGGGCGGTGTCGGCGAGCGTGAGCACGAGGCAGGTCTGCCGCTGGTCGAGATCATCGCCGGGGCCGCCGGCCTCGACACCAGCCGGTGGGGGGCCGATGAGGGCCCCGGTGAGCCGGGAGATCGCCTCTTCGCGGTCGAGGTTCAGGGGTTCGGAGGTCATCCGCTCGACGGCCCGGGGGCCAGTCTGGGCGGTCTTGAAATAGAGGGGCCGGTCGATCCGGGCGGCCTCTTCCGGGGGCGGAAGGAGTTTCTGGGCCAGCAGCTCCAGCCGGGGGTCGGCCATCGTGCAGCCGTCCCAGGAAATGAGGATGAACTCCTCTCCCTGGAAACTGCGGCGGAAGAACCGATAGACCTGCGTTTCCGGGTATTCGAGGGGTAGCCACCCCTTCACGTCATTGCGGTTGTTGGCCTTGGCCTTGATCGCCCCCACCACCACCATCGGCAGCAGGAACACGAGGATCGCCATGATCCCCACGCTATAGCGCTGATAAAAGTTGGATTTCTGGGGCGAAGCCATGCCGTAATTGCTCGGACCGCTGGGATTCCTGTCTCCGAACCCTTGAACCGTACAGGGGATTCAGGGGCCAGTCCATATCGTTCCCAGGGCCCCAAGCGTGGTTTTTGCCTTCCGCGCGTGCCCTAAGTGGTTTTCAGGGAACAGTTTCTGTCGGAAGACAGGTCTTCCCAGGCCTTCCAAACGGACCGGTTTTTACCGGCTTTTTCAGGGCCGGGAGTGGGGTGGTTCCGGTGCCGTTTCGGCAGCCTGAAATCCGCAGCTCTTGTGGGTGCCATCGCAGAACGGCCGGGTTTTCGTCTCGCCGCAGCGGCACAGCGCCACGGCCCGTTTTCCCGGGGGCACCGGATACTCGGCGCCGAGGTGATCGGTGACCCGCAGATACACCCCCTTGGCCTCGGCATCGGGTGGAAGTTCGACCACGAGCGGACCATCGAGTCGGCAGCGGATCGTCACGGCCCCCTCTGGGAACACCCGGGGGTCGGGCTGGCTTCCGGCAGGCTGGGGCGGTTTCTCGGGCGTAGTCATGCAGGAACTCCGCGTGTCGCGGCCCCCTGAAATCAGTGAGGCCTACTGATTCGACGAGTGTACCGAAAGCACCGGCTGTCGTGAGAGCCACCACCAGAGGGCCGCCGCGAGCCCGAGCAGGACGACCGACACGAGCTGGGAGATCGAGAGGGGAGTTCCGAACATGGGCGGCTCGTCGATGCGGATCGCCTCCAGGAGGAGCCGTGAGATCGGATGCAGCGTGAGCACGAGCGCGAAGACCTCGCCGGGCCGGCGGGCCAGGGGCGTGAATGCGACTGCGAGCGCAGCCAACAGGCCGGCGTCGAGGGCTGCGTAGAGCTGCGCCGGATGCACAGGCAGGCTGCCTGCGCTCGTGGCCGGAATCAGCCCCCGCGCCGCCTGGTCGAGCCAGGGCGGGCTCTGCGGTGGGAATTGCACGGCCCAGGGCAGGTCGCACGGGCCGCCGTAGCAGCAGCCGTTCAAAAAGCAGCCAATTCGCCCGAGCGCGAGCCCCACGAGCAGTCCAGGGGCCACACAGTCGGCGAGCTCGAGCAGCGGCAGCCCGCGCCGCGCTGCAAACCGCCAGGCTGCGAGCGCCGCGGTGGGCAGTGAGCCGAACACCACGAGCCCCCCCGCCGCCAGATTGAGCACGTCGGGCAGCGCCTGCACGAAACTGCGGCCCGGAGGGAAAAACTGGCCGCGATATTCGATCACGTAAAACAGCCGGGCCCCCACGAGCCCCCACAGAAATACCTGGAGCGCGAGCGCCACGATCGTGTCGGCATCAAAGCCCATCGATCGCCCACGCTGGATCGAAAGCCATGTGCCGGCAGTGGCCGCGACCAACAGCATCACGCCATACCCGCGCACCGGAATCCCCTGGCCATCGTCGAGCGCCGGAACTACGAAGGCGACGAGGCCTCCCATGATCGCCACCGGCATGGCGAGCGCCGTCGCCGTGTCGCGCCAGCCGCGCTGCACGAGCGAGCGGCCGACGGTCACCGCGGTCCACACCGCCCACACAGCGAGGGCCAGGCCCCAGCCGAAGAGTGGCACCGACCACTCGCCGAGGGTGAGCCGCGTGGGAATGTGAAACAACGTCGAGAGCATGCGAGCGGTGCGGCTTTCCTAGGACTGTCGAGCGACATCCGGGCGTGCCGGCAGCAGACGGTTGTCGATCAGCCGTGTGGAGCCGAGGCGGCCAGCGACGAGCGCGATCGCCGGCCCTGAGGGATCGACGAGCGGCGCGAGCGAGTCTGGCCCGACGATCGCCGCATAGTCGCAGGCGATGCCTCGTGCCTCGAGCGTCTCGCGCAGGGCGGCCTCGGCCACGGCCACGCAGTCTCCCGCCTCCCAGCGGGCCGCCGCGGCGGCCAGGCCATCGTGCAGGGCGACGGCCCGTGCCCGCTCGGCGGGCGTGAGATAGGCGTTGCGCGAGGAGCGTGCGAGGCCGTCGGCTTCGCGCACGGTCGGGCAGACGACGATCTCGATCGGCAGGCGATAGCTTTCGACCATCTGCCTCACGACGAGCGTCTGCTGCCAGTCTTTGGCTCCGAAGAACGCGGCGTCGGCCGGCACGATCTCGAACAGTCGCTTGACGACCGTGGCCACGCCGGCGAAATGCCCCGGCCGGATCGCGCCCTCGAAGGGCAGGGCGGGGCCCGCGACATGCACCTGTCCGGCCTGACCGTGGGAAGAGCCGTCGGGATAGACGGCTTCGACCGACGGCATGAAGGCCCACTGCACCCCGAGTTGCTCGAGGAGTGCGAGATCGGCCTCGACCGGCCGCGGATAGCGGGCGAAGTCTTCGTGCGGGCCAAATTGCGTGGGGTTCACGAAGATCGACACCACGACCTCTTCGCAGGCCGCCGCCGCAGCCTCGACGAGGCTCGCATGCCCGGCGTGCAGCGCTCCCATCGTCGGCACGAATCCGACGCGGCGGCCCCGTTGGCGGGCGGCCCGCACGGCCGATGTGATCCGCGTTGGGTCGGTCTCCAACTGCACCATCACGCCATCGCCTCGACGGCCGCCACGGCCTCGCCGATCGCTCGCTCGAGATCGTTGGCCTCCACGATCACCACGGCCTTCGGCCGGCGGGCGGCTCCGGATGCGGGCGCGAGCAGGCGGTGTCGGAGCTCGGCCTGGATCGCGCCCAGTTCGGCCACCGAGTGGATGACGCCGGTGGCTTTCGCGTCGACGACGGCCGTTGAAGCAGCCGGCGGATCCACCACCGTGCCGGGAGCACATCTACCGCCGTCGGCGAGCCGCTGCGCGAGCACGGTCTCTTCGGCGACGAGCAGGATCGCCACCTCGGCCGCCACGCCCCGCAGGATGTCATCCATGTCGAGCAGCACCGTGTCGAGCCAGACGTCGGCAACGGCCGCCGCGACCTCCGCAGCACCACTGCCCGGCACACCAACCACGGCCACGTGCGGATGGGCCACGGAGATGTTGTCGAGCAGGTCCTGCACCGAGCAGCCAGCCAGGGGATGCACGAAGTCGGGGGCGATCTCGGCGCACGGTTCGAGCACGAACCGCCGGGTGGTCATCCGGGGATGGGGGATGGTGAGGCCGGGCTGCTCGATGACGAGGTCTTCGTACAGGAGAAGATCGAGATCGATCGTGCGGGGCCCCCACCGTTCGAGCCGCTCGCGATGCAGGGTGTTTTCAATCGCCGTGAGCACGCCGAGCAGCTCGTCGGCGGCGAATTCCGTCTCGACGAGGAAGGCCCCGTTCATGAAGGGAGCCTGGCCTGCCGGGCCACCGACAGGGCGGGTCTCACGGATTCGGCTGGTCGCGAGGAGTGTCAGGCCCGGCATCGAGCGGAGCAGATCACCCGCATCGGCAAGATGCTGCCGTGGCTGTCCTTCATTCGAACCGCACGCGATGAGGCATCGTGCCATGGACCGTCGCCCTGGTGACTGACCACCGTGCTCACGCATTGTACGGCGCGGACACCTCCGGCGGGCAAATCACCGCCGGGCGACTCGAAAGCGGGGGGGACATCCAGGCCACGACCAAAATCGTCGACTGTCGATCCCTCAAGTCGTCGCCCCCCAACTTTCAAATCGCCGTTATTCAGTGCGACGAGGGCCGCAGGCGTGTCGGTGTCGTGCCATGCGTCCCTCGTTGGCGGCATTCTGAAGAACGAGGGTCGCTTGTCAAGCATGATGTCGACCGGCGCGCCCGGCGACCGGGCGTGGCCCGGTAAATCTGCGAACAAAAGTCGATGTCTGTTCCCAAAAAAATTTTCTCGCCTGGTGCGGCCGGCGCGGGTCTGGGCACGGCGGGAAAACGCACCTTGCCAGGCGGAGTCTGTTTCAGAGAAAAACCATCTGTTTTTCAAGGGCGCTTATCATCGAGCGACGCTTGGGCACGCCGGCGACGATTTTCGGGAAGCCACGCATCCATGCCAGCACAAGATCGCTCGTTCGACGAAGACAACGGTTTCTCCGGCGAATCAGCGCAGGGTATTGACGAACCCGACGGCCTGCTTCAGCGCGACCTCGAAGGGCCTGCGGGGCACGCCGCCGGCGGCGCGCCGCAGCCACCGCCCGACACATATTGGGCGCTCTCCCGCACGCCGCTCACGAGCCTCGCATTTACCTTGCCGCTCGTCATGGCCTACGAAGGCGGCGTGTTGCTGCTTGGCCGGGGGGCACCACGAAATGGCGCCGATGTGTGGCTCCGGCAGGTGCTCGACGCCCTTGGATTCGGAGGGTATTTCCTGCTGCCGGTGCTCACGATCGTGGGGCTGTTGGCGTGGCATCACGTGGAGCACGATCGCTGGCGATTCAGCCCGGTGGTGCTTGCAGGCATGTGCCTGGAGTGCCTGATTCTGGCGGCGGTGCTGGTGGGCCTCGCCCGCTTGCAGAGCCGCCTGTGGCCCCTCGACGTCGGCGCCGGAGTCGCCGCGTTCATGGCCCGATTCATCGGGTTTTGCGGGGCTGGGCTCTACGAAGAGGTGCTGTTTCGTCTGCTCCTACTGCCAGCCGTGGGCTGGATGATCGCCCGCCTGGGGGCCACGCCGCCGGCCGCAGCGGCCTGGGCCGTGCTCACCACGAGCGTGCTCTTCGCGGCCGCCCATTATGTGGGGCCGCTCGGCGACACCTTCGACCTCCACAGCTTCGCCTTTCGCACGCTCGCCGGGCTCTTTTTTGCGATCCTGTTTCTCGTGCGGGGATTCGGCATCGCGGCCGGCACGCATGCCGTGTACGACATGATCGTGGGTTTCCGGTGACGCCGCACCCGCTTTCGGCGGCCGCGGCAAGTCGTCTTTGTGCTACGCAGACTTCACTTTTATAATCAGGCCTTCTTCCGAACGAGGGTGTCGCGTGCTGTCCGTCCGGCCAAACGTCAACGAACTCGTCTTCCAGCTCTATGGTCGGGCGCTGCACCCCGAACTGTTCGAACTCTGCGCCACACGGTCGATCGAGCGCGGCGGCTACCGGGCCGACGTGACGATCACGAGTGCCGGGCACCTGATCACCTGGCGTCGCGACGGGCTCACGCTCTGCGAAGTGGCGACGAGCGCCGCCCAGCCCCTGCCGCAGAAGCGCCGGCTGCTCTCCTACCGGTTGAGCGGTGAGCGCAGCGACCGCATGGAGTGCCGCGGCGGCACCACCTACCAGACGTGCTTTCAGCTCGAGGCCGTCGCCCCCGAGGTGTTTTGGACGTTCCAGCAGGAGCTCTGCAGCGAGGGGATCAAGCACGGGCTCTTTCACCGCTTCGAGTCGGGCGGGCGGCTCGCGCTCGGGGCGATCAGCTGGCTCAACATCGAAACGCGGGCCAGGAGCCTGCTCGTGCAGGCCTTCCACACGTTTCCCGACAACCTGGCGATCGTGAAGAGCCAGTCGCTCTTCGAGGTCCCCTGACGCATGCCGAAACCCCGTCCCGCCGCGCGACAATCCGCCACCGAGCCCCGCCGCAGCCGCGTGCTGATCGCCGACGACAACGAACCGAACCGTGAGCTGCTCGAGGTCTACCTCGCCGACATCGACTGTGAGATTACGACCGCGGTCGATGGCCGCGACACGCTCGACAAGGTGGCGTCGTTTCATCCCGACGTGATCCTGCTCGACGTGATGATGCCGAAGCTGTCGGGGTTCGAGGTCTGCCAGCGGATCAAGGGCGACCCGGCCACGAGCCCGATCATGATCCTGATGGTCACCGCACTCGGCGAGCTCGGCGATATCGAGCGGGCCGTGGAGGCCGGCACCGACGACTTCCTCTCGAAGCCCGTCAATAAGGTCGAGCTCGTGAAGCGGGTGGAAAACATGCTCAAGCTGCGGCACGTGAGCGACGAGCTCGAACGGCTGCGCAACTACATCAGCACCATGGACGACGACCTGCCGCCCCGGTCGTAGCGTCACGTGCGCTGCAGATCGACGTTCGTGAGCACGCGGACGGTGGCCGGCGACTTGTTGAGCACGTAAAAATGGATGCCCGGCACGCCGGCATCGAGTAAGTCGCGCACCTGCCGCGTGGCGAACTCCACGCCCGCCTCGAACTGGGCGGCCTCGTCGTCGCCCGCCGCCTCGAATGCCCGTGTGAATGAGTCTGGCAGGCGGGCCTTGCAGAGCGTGGCGATACGGCGGATCTGTGCGTAGTTGGTGACGGGCATCACGCCGGGCACGATCGGGGCCGTGACCCCGAGCGCGTCGCAGCGATCGCGAAACCGGAAGAAGTCGGCGTTGTCGTAGAAGAGCTGCGTCACGATGACGTCGCCTCCCGCCGCACACTTGCGCCGCAGATTCTCGAGATCGGCCTCGGGGCTCATCGCCTCTTGGTGCGTTTCGGGATAGCCGGCGACGAGCACCCCGAAGTCCGGGAACTCCTCCTTGATGAGCGCCACGAGCTCCGCCGCGTACCGCAGGCCGCCCTCCGCCTGCCGAAACGCCGTCTCGCCCTTGGGCGGATCGCCGCGCAACGCCACGATCGCCGTCACGCCGGCGTCCGCAGCTTCGCGCATGTAGGCCCGCAGATCGTCAATCGTGCTGCCGACGCACGTCAGATGGCTCGCCACCGGCAGGTCATGCCGCGCGAGCACGCCCTTGAGCACATCGAGCGTGGTGCCACGGGTCGAGCCGCCGGCGCCGTAGGTGCAGGTGATGAGCGAAGGCTCAAACTCCATGAGGTCGTCGACGGTGCGCCACATCGCCGCCTCGGATTCGGGCGTCTTGGGCGGGAACAGCTCGAACGACAGGCCGAAGCGGCCGGCAGTGTAGGCGTCTTGGATCGACACGGCGGCACTCGTCGCGAAAAGGAGTGGAGTGGGAACGGTATTCCAGATTCTAGTCAACCGCTGCGGTGCGGTGTATCCGACCGCTCAGGCTCACGGCGGGCAGCGCGATAGATCTTCTTCTCGAGCCACCGCAGGCGGGCCTCGAGGTCGAACTGGCGGGAGGCACATGCCGCGATCGGAAAGGGATGCCCGAGCCGCGGTTCGTAGACCTTTCGGATCACTTCGGCAAGATCGCGGTTTTCCTCGCGCTGCGGGAAATAGGCCATGTGCACGAACGGCACGGAGCGGGCGCACACAATCCGTGCCCCGGTGCGGCGGCAGTGTTCGTGGAGCATGTGTTCGTCGTCGTTGGAGCCGTCGGCGATCGTCCCCCACAGTTCGCGTCGAAAGAGGATGCAGTTGATCGAGTAGCGTTCCGCACCCGGCACGGCGACAGGCTCGAGGCCACGGGTGGCGGCGATGAACCGGTCTGGCACGAGGGTCGTGCGCTCGTGCAGCCAGCGGGCCAGATGCGGCGCCGCCCAGATCGTGCCGTGACTGCCACCGTCGAGCGTGCCGGCGGGCACGATCCGGCTCGCCCGGGGCGGTCCCACGACATGATCTCGCGCCATATCGGCGAAGTAGGCATCGCGCAGATTCATCACGGCAAGCGTCTCGGGAAACCCCCAGCAGTTGTTGTTGATGAGTGGGGTCACATAGGCGAGTGGCGGGCCCGGCACTGCCGCTGCCACGTCGTAGCAGGCGACGAGCGCTTCGAGCCAGCCCGGGGCGATCGGAAAAGCGTCGTCGTCGACCTTGCACACGAGTTCGTAAGGGGCGAGGAGCGGCGAGGCGAGGAGCGCGGCAAGCGAATGGTAGGCAGGGCCCGGCTGGATGCCCGTCACCACGTGGATGCGGCCGGGGAACAGCCCGGCATATCGTCGGGCGACACCCAGCGTGCGTTCAGCGTCGAACGTGCCGCGGCAGTTCTGCAGGATGAAGAGGTTGACGCCGGGTGGCAGATACGCGGCATGGCATGCGAGCGACACCTCGAGCGACTCGTAGTCGCTGCAGGCCAGGACGACGATCACGACGCGATTCATGATGCGGCGAGGGCGGCCAGGAAGTCGCGGTCGGCAGGGAGAAGGTGGAGCCCGCGGCGGGCCATCATGCGTTCGAGCACGGTGGCTGCCTGCTCGGCCGTGGACCGGCCACCGAGGATTTCATTGGTGAAGGCGGGCACGACGTCAGGCACCGTGCCTTGAACCGTCGCGGCGAGGCCGATGCGTGCCCCACAGGGAATCGACGCGTTGATCGCCGTCTTCACGAGATCGCCAATCAGGGCCCCGAAAAACTGGCGGCCGGTGTCGGTCGTGGCCCGGCTGCCGTCCGAGCGATGTTCGTGGAGGCGCACCGTGCCGTAGGTCGCCTTGAGATTGCTCGTCACGGTGCCGGCGGCGAGGTTCACCCACGAGCCCACATGGCTGTGGCCGAGGAACCCGTCATGCGCCTTGTTCGAGAAGGCTTCCATCGCCGTGGCCTCGATCTCGCCACCCACGCGGCAGTCGGCGCCGATCGCCGTGCCGGCCCGGAGCCAGGCATGCGGATTCACGCGCGACCGCGGCCCGATCCAGAGGGGGCCGTCGAGGCACACGAATGGGCCGATCTCGGCGCCGGCTCCGACGACCACGGGCCCCTGCCGCACGACGATCTCGTCGGCCACACGCGCCCCATCGGCCACGAACAGCCCTCGGCGCACCTCGCGAAACCGTCCTGAATCGAGCTTGATGGCGAGCGAGCCATTGAGCGCTCGTTCATGCGCCTCGATCACATGGTGCGATTCGTCGAGCAGGTCGAGCGCGAGATCTGCCTCTGGCAGGCCGTGAGAATCGAGCAGATGCATCACCGGCCTCGCGGCCGTGCGAATGTTGCGAAGCAGGGCGTCGTCGGAGCCATCTCCTGCCGGCGTGCGGTGGAGCACGGCGGCGTCGATGCTGTCCGCGTGCCGCACGATCACGCGGCGGCCGGTTTCAGCGAGGCTGCGGAGGCTGGTGATATTTTCGCGGCTGGGGATCACGCGGGCGTTGACGACGAGGGCGACCGCGCCGTGTCGCGATTCCAGAGGCTCGGGTGGGACGTCGCCGGATCCGCCCCAGAGTGCCGCGCGGTCGCCTCCGAGGGCCGTGAGATACTTTGCCAGGTGGGGCCGGAGCACGCGTTCGACGGTGCCGAAGGAGGCGAGCGCGTCGTGGAGCGTGGTGGCTCCGAGGGTGAGGTCGCAGGCCGGGCGGGCCGTGGTGAGCACCCCGAGCCGCTCCACCCGTTCATCTTCGAACACGAGCACGTGCATGGTGAGAGAAACCCTACCATGCACCACTGTCCGCTGCGGAGCCCGGTGCTGGCAAAACAGCCCGCCAGACCGTAATCTCGGATGCGGCGACGCCTCTCACGAGCCGGAGTGGCGGAATGGCAGACGCGGCGGACTCAAAATCCGTTGCCCGCAAGGGCGTGTGGGTTCAAGTCCCTCCTCCGGCATTGCGAAAACGACGGGAAAGAATGGGGTTCGCGATCGGGCGGCCCCTCGTGTTCACCCCCTGAAGGGGTCGACTGTTAGGCGGACTGTTAGGCGGAGTGACCTTGCCCTACTTGGCCGTGCCGCTCGTTCAGGCCGCGCAGAACGTCGTACCCGTAGCTGTGACCGTAGGCGACAAGATCGAGGGGCTACGCCAGTGGGCTTCCGGAAGATGTTTGTTGGCGGACCGGGCGGGGGTGTATTCGCGGGCGGAAGGCGGCGGGCGAGTCAGGCGGGTGGTGCGGGAGCCAGAGCAAATATCGGCCGAGATCACGTGCCCGTTGTTCGACGTGCCCGAGCATGAACTTTCCAAGCCCCAAGCCGCGGTGGGATGCGAGCACATAGAGTTGCCCGAGCTTCATGGCGGCCAGCCCCCGTCGCCGTAGTTATTCGCCAGTTCGCGCAGCACGGCGAAGTCTCAGTCTGTGACGGGCGTAAGCGTCGTGGCTGCGGGTACCACGGGTCACTCACTTTTGATCAGCGGCTCATTAAGTGTGTCGCAGACCATGTCGAAATACTCCGTTTCGAACCACGCTTGAAAGAGATCGAAATCGTTGAAGTCGGGGTACTGCTCCGGGTCGAGATGCCACGCCGACACCTCCTCATAGAAGATCGCCGCGGACGACTCCCGGATGACCTCTTCTTGGTCTTCTGGGTAATCACACCTCTCGATACCTGACTACAACGGCACTTCGGTTGAGCACGGCGACTCTCCAGTGTTTCAGACGTTCTCGCTCTCATCGTCTGGGGAGTCCAGTTCCTCGAACTCTTCGTCGTCTTCCCACGGCCAGAAGAACATCTGCACCTGCCGGAGAATCACGACGTCCTCATCTTCATTGATGTCGATCTGGAACAAGAGGCCTTCGAACTCGCTCAGGTCCTTCAGATCGACTGGCGAGATGATGACCGTCTTGTCATCACGGGCACTCTTCTCGGCTGTCACGAACGAGTAGCGCGCAATCTCGCCGTGAATATCGATCTCGTCGGCGGCATCGAAGATTTCCGCCTCGCCCTCGATCTGAAACTGCGGCATCGGCCCGGCTCCCTCTCGTTGAAATGACAGCAAACAACAGCACATCAGCAGCGGGAGCATACCCAACCCTCCACCCACAGGAATCCCATGTCCACCGCAACCACTACATCCCACGACACCGGCCAAACCAGTTCTCGCCGGAACTCAACCCAACCCGCCAACACCCCGACCAGCCAACTCGAACGCTCCGCCGCCCAGAGACTCCGCACCACGATGGCCGCCGTATGGTCGTACCCGTGGCTGTCACTGCGAGCGACAAGATCGAGGGGTTACGCCAATGGGCTTCCGGTCGGTGCCTGTCGGCGGACCGGGCGGGCGTGTATTCGCGGTCGGTAGGCGTGAGTGGTGGGCGGATGCGGAGGATGGTGAGGGCTGACTGAGGCTGGCCGTGAAAAACACCGAGGGGAGCAGGCCCTTGATGGAACCTGCTCCCCTCTCGTTGGAATCAGATTGGCTTCGCTGTGTCAGGCCCGCCTGCGACGCCGAAGCACGGAGTAGCCACCGCAGGCTAGACCGGCGAGGGCCATGGCGCAGGTCGAGGGCTCGGGGACGGCCGAGGTTGCGATCATGGAGCCGTCACTGAATCGAAGAAACTCGGTATCGTATAGGCTCTTGGTAACGCCAAACCCGAACAGGCGTAGTTGGGCGCCTTGCTCGGCCCACTCCATGACTTGGTAGTCGGAAAGCAGTCCTTGGAGGGCCACGGTGTCGGTGCCGATGTCACCGTAGATGTCGTCGTTGTTGCCCAAGGCGGAGATGACGTCGTCACCCTCGGCGCCGTGAATGAGATTGTCGTCGCCGACCCTGCCGAGAATGGCGTCGCTGGCCGGACCACCCCAGATCGGCATGCCTGCAATCTGTGCGGCAACGCTGCTACCGCTCACGCCCCATTCAAACTGGAAAAATGCGTTGTCCGCACTTTCGCGAAAGAGATTGAAGTGGGCCTGATCTCCAGCGCCATATGCCGGCGAGAGAGTCAGCGTTTCATCGAGATATCCCGTGGACTTGGTCCACCCTTGGGGCAGCACCGTCGAGTTGAAGGATGTGGCGATGTCGGCGTCGTTCTCCACTCCCGTGGTGCCCATGATGTATCGGTTTCCCCACTCGTCGGTGATGAAGTATCGCTGGATGAGGTTGCCTTCGGGTGAGTTGCCTTCCCGTGCCCACCAGATCATCTCCTGATTTTTCTCGTTGGAACTGAACCGGATCGTGCCCGGTGGAGGAGTAACGGTCGCGAAGGCGGCATGGTAGGCATTGATCGTGCCCGGGAAAGCCGTCTCCGTGTACGGCCACATGGCACTTTGGGTCTGGGCGATGAACTTCCACGTGTATCCGTCGATCGTTTCGACTTCGATATCTGGTTCGGGCAGCCCGGGGCTGCTCAAAGTGTTTTCGTCGTTGAACTCCGAGTTGCGTGCGGTGTTTGGGATGTAACCGGGAGACGGTTCGTACGTGTCCCACTCTTCTGCCGTGATGGCGTTGTCACCGTAGTCAAGCCAGACGCGGGTGTAGCCCTGAAACTCATCGACCCCCGCATCAGTCACGTCAGCAATTTCGAAAGCGGCGTACAGGGTGGCAGGAGCCGTCAACAAACCAAACAGGGCCACCACACTGAGGGACAGGGCAACTCTGGGCATGCGGGCGATCGGCGTCACGATCAAACTCCTTCGGAGCGACTGAGAATAACCTCGGCCCCAAATCGTTTTACAATTGTTAGCACGGTCAATGGCACCTCCGCAATCATTTCCCGGCCGCGGGATACATCCCAGAGGCTCCGCACCACGATGGCCGCCGTATGGTCGTCCCCGTGGCTGTCACTGCGGGCGCTGATGAGGCGCTTTATCTCACCAAGAGAAGTATCGTCAGCGCCGCCATGGCCTCCAACCCGTGGGATAGAGGTTCGGTTCCCGGAACCTGAACACCTGGAAGGAATTTGGATCCCCGTTGGGGTCTTCCACATGCCTGCCAGGCAACGTGATCCTTAAGAGCTTTGCCCGAGCCGGAATCGCTGGAAAACTCAGATCGTGCATGTTGTCACCGTCGTTCAGGTCGCCGATTTCCAGCGGCGCCACGGTAACGGTTTTTCCCCGATGCAGGTACGTCAAGCGATAGGCCCGCGTCACGGCAACACCGACTTCATTCCCTGTCGGAAAGTCCGTGATGCCCCCCGACCATACGACGCGGACAAAAGCGGAGCCGACCGTGCAGGCGTTGGCGTCGTTGGCGAGAAGTGCAGGATCGATCCGCCATGCATCCACGATGGAGGGGCCGGCCGAGAGGCGTCTGATGGGGGGAGACACGAGGTCAGAAAACACCTCACTGCGTTTCGAGCCAGGAGGGCTTCCCACGAGCTGTCCGACCAGCCGCACGCGAACAGGCCGGACACCCGACACAGCATCCCCGAAATCGCCGGTCAGCAGGATTGTCTGCGTCTCGTTCGACTCATTGGCAGGACGGAGCGTGGCAAACGCCGGCACGATGACTGTTCCGTCGCTGCGGATCACGTTGAAGTCGGTGGGGTCAATCGATGCTGGATTGATGAGCCAGGAGAAGGTGATCGGCATGCCATCCATCTGCTGCGGCATCCCGTCATCGAGTCCCCAGAAAGCGCTCAAAAACCTCGGGGCTTCAGCGCGGCTCGCGGCACGGATGGCCGTCGCACCAGCCGCCGCGCCAACAAAGGCGTCGGTGCCGACGTTCGGTGCGTTGCCAACGAACCTGACGCTCGTCGACGCCGCGTTGTTGCCGAACGACACCGTCGCCAGCTTGGAGTTGTTCTGGAACGCTTTGTCGTAGATCAGTTTGACACTGTCGGGAACAACGATGCTGGTGATCGTGCCCTGCGAGAACACGAAGTCGCCCTGCGGTGACGCCGTGAGCACGATCCTCCGCTCCAGCACATCGCAGCCCAGGTGGATGCTCGTGCACGCCGCAGCCGCACTCTGGCCGCCGTCAAACTGGGCGGCGAACACCTCGCGGCGTCGAGCGCCACGACAGCGGGAGGGCTTGGCAAAACGGGAAAACAGCCATCGCATGAGGCCACCGGTTGATTCTCTGGTTCATCGGCCAAACCAGTGTCCTTGATCACCAACTGGAGGCCGACGCCGGATAGGACCTCACGAGCGTAATGTGAGGCCAACGACAGGGCAACGAATGGGTGCGGCAGCGGGTGTTTCGTCAGAAACAGGAGCCGCAGGGGATGGCCTCACGTCAGCCGTATGACCCCCATCGCCCACCGATACCTTAATAGACTTTAGTGGCCTCGTTGTCATGCGAAAGCCCCATCGATCGGCGGGAGCGGCGACGCCAGTGCATTCCCGCCAGCGCCAGCCCGCCGAGGGCCACCAGCGAGATCGCGCCGGGCTCGGGAACGGCAACCACGTTGAAAATGGCCACATCGTTTCCGCCAGTCAAGGTGCTTGTCGACTGCAATCCGGTCCAGTTCGCCAGGTAGGTGATGGAGCCGCTGTAGGCGCCGCCGCCGACCGTGACGGAGGCACCTTCGTCCAGCCCGGCGAACGTCGTCGTCCAGACCGCGGAGTCAGCGCGGTTGAGGATGAAAAACACATCGTTATGAATCGGAGTGAAGCCGTCGACCAGGCTGATGTCGAGGCCGGCACCGGGGTTCAGCGTGATGGCGCCGGTGCTGAGCGTCATGTTGACTTGGTCATAGAACCCCTTCCCGTCGCCCGGGATGTTTCCGCCCAGTTCGACTTGGTAGGTCGAACTGGGCGAAAGCGTGAGGTTGTTGCCGAAATCAAGCGTACCCGTGCCCTCATCGCCCGGTGCCAAACTGGCCTGGACGGTTATCGGGGTGTTCGTGCCACTGCCGAAGCCTTTCAGGGTGCCGATGGCGTATGACCCGTTGGCGTTCCCTGTGAGAATGCCATTGACCATCACCGTGCCGCTGAGAGTCATGGTGCCGGCCGACGCCGGGCTGAACGAAAGCTGGCTGCCGCTCTCTTTCGATATGTTCACGTTATTGGACAGCGACGGCGCAGCATACTGAAACGTCAAGCTATACCCTCCTCCAAAAACGTTGATATCGGCGGTGCCGAAAGTGCTGGCCGATCCCGTAGCGGCCAACGTGAGTCGTCCGTACACGTTCAGCCCATCCACATCGACGGCCGCGTTAAACGTCATGTTATTACTGGAGTTTTGCCACACGGTCAGAGGCACACCGACGGGCGTCTTGATCTTGCCGCCGGTTGACGCAATGGTCGTGTTGTGGTTGGGAGGGGCACTGCGGAGAAGGCCGCCTGAAAGAATCGTCATGTCGTTGGTGCCCAGAGCGAGCGTAGCGCCACTACTGTTCGTCGTCCAACGGAATGAGTTCATCGTCGTGCTGACGGTCAGAATAGTATTACTATTGGTCAATTGGGTGACATTCGATGTACCGGTGGCCCCCACCAAGCCGACATACGACGTAAACTGACCTACGGCCCCAGTGACCGTGTCGTACGTCACCCAGTGCTGCGGCGAAGCACCTGACGCAGCGTACGTGGCGAACACGTTGCCGATGCCGTTGACGGAAGTCATGCCGCCCCCGGCCAAGACCTTCGTGCTCGTGTCATAGAAGACATAGCCGCCTCCTCGCGCGCTCGAGATGCTGGATAGCGAGAGCGTTCCACCGCCCGTATTCGAGATCCTGACCGTCGCATTGTCCGACGTGATCGCGGCGGTGATCGCATTCGCCCCATTCGACGACGTGATGAAGGGCGCGTCCCCGGAACTCTGGGCGGCGCGGAAAGTCAGCGATCCGCCGTTCGGGGAAATGGTGTAGGGGGACGTGCCGCTCGAGTCGCCAAACGTGAGCCTATTGAGCATGGTCGCGGCGTTGAGATCGATCGCCGTGGCACCCAAAATATCCTGCTGGATGGTGGCGGTGTCGTTGAGCCCGTTCGGGAAGGACGTCCCGGGGGTCCAGTTGCTGTTTTGATTCCAGCTTCCACCGCTGACGGTGTTCCAAGTGTACGCCTGGCCCAGCGCCTGCGACCCGCTGCACAGGCCCACCATGGCGATGATCGCCACTGACCCGATCCACGGATTCACGAGACAGGATTCGGGCGGCGGGCATCGCCGCGCGGGCGATATCGAACGGAACGCGAAGAATCGGAGGCAAATTCGGGCGAGAACACTCATTGCGACACGTATTGCTCGTTGTCATGAATGTCCTGTCCTTAGGGTGAGGGGAGCTCCGTTCCGTTCTGGGTCGATGCTACGCGAGGCATTCCCGCACAGAATTTCGGGAGACCACGACAGCAGTGTTTCAGGCGGAAATGAATCGTGGACATATCGCCCCAATCACGGGCAACGCCACAACGCGCGCTCGACGGGCCGCAACATGCAAGCCGCAGGATGACCTCCATCGGCGCCAATGCTGAACCGGTAGATTCTCTTCTATAGTTTTGTCTCTTCTTGTTTCTTCTTCTCTCTCGATGTGGGGTACGCCTCGCGGCCCCATCCCTCTGCTCGATAGAAGCCCACGGTTCGTCCGGGATTTTCGCTCCCCTGATTCCGACCCTTCGTGGTATCACCACGGGAGAACGGCTACGTGGAGAGCTTCAACGGCAAGCTCAGGGACGAGCTGCTGGCACGTGAAGCGTTCGACACGCTGCTCGAGGCCAAGGTACTCATCGACCGGGGCGGCGAGGGCATCACACAGGCGTCGTGGCACCAGCCGCCGGCAGCCCCTGCCGGCCTTCGCTGGGGTCGATCTGCGAATCGTAGTCACGCTTGTGAACCTGCGCGCGGACGGTCGTGCCGCGGCCGGGAGCGGTGTCGAGCGTGAACGTGCCCCCAAGCCGCTCGATCCGCTCGCGCATGCCGGTGAGGCCGAAGTGCCCCTGTTCGGGGCCAACTTCGGCGCCGGGCGAAAAACCGGATCCGTCGTCGCGCACCGAGAGATCGATTCTCCCGAGCGCCGGATCGAAATCGACGGTCACCTCGATCGTCTTCGCCCCTGCGTGCTGGAGGGCATTGTTCACGGCTTCCTGAGCGCAGAGGAGCAGGTTTCCGGCCACGAAGTTTCGCACGACGAAGGGGGTGCCCGTCGAGCGGCACTCGATGCGTTCCGCATGACCCCTGCCGAGGTGCTTGACGATCGCGGTCAGCGATTCCATGAAAGATTGCCCCTCCATCGGCGCGGTCCGCAGCCCCCAGACCGACTCCCGTAGTTCCTGGGCGGCGAGATCGACCATCTTCCGCGCGACCGCCAGATGCTCGGCCGTGTCGTCACCGGCCAGGCGGCCGTGCGTCCGACACGCCCCGAGTTGAAAGCGGATGCCCGTGAGCGTCTGGAGAAGCGTGTCGTGGAGATTGGCGGCCATCCGGTTGCGCTCCCGGAGGGTCGCCTGGAATTCGACGGCGGCATCGCGCCGTGTGCGCATCTCTCTGACGAGCAACGCCGATTGCGCGGAAATCTCGCGACGCAAGAGCCAGACCCACGCGAGCATCCCCGCCAGGAGTGCCAGCACTCCCGCCAGCAGGGCTGCGAGTCGTTGCGGCGTCCACCACGAGGGTGTCGCGAGCACCCGCACGTCGGCCGCCGAACGGAGCTGCAGCCCCAATTGCTGGATGACCGGATCGGCCGCGAACGAGGCCACCTCCTCGGCACCTTGCAGATGAATCTGCATCACACCGGTGACCTCGAGTTCGCTGCCGGGCTGAAGGCCCATGAATGGAGAGATGTCGAGCCCCTCGAACACGGCGGGAACGGTCGAGGCTCCGCGGGAGAGAATCAACTGCACCTTTCCCGGATTCAACTCGTCTACCTCGACGAGTTTCGCCGGAAACGTGACGAGGCAGCCATCAAAATTGCTCGGCTCCGCGATGACGCCCGCCTGCCGCGCCTCGGTGTTGAGCCGCACGAGTTCGTCGGGCTCTATTCGGTGCGGCTGCGGCGGATCCTCGTGGCCGATCTTTTTCACGACCGCCTCGACGATGCTGGCGGACTGCCGGCTCATGTCGAGAAATCCGGCCACCCGCAGCCGATCTCCGGGGGCGAACGAGGCATCGGACGGCGTCTGCACCCGTAGGCCGTTCAATCCCCGCTGGAGGTAGAAAAACCGACCCGGCAGGGCACAGGTCACGGTGCCCTCCGTCTGCAGGCGATGCCCCGTGACCGGTTCGAGCCGGTAGCGGCCGATGGCGTCGAGCGGCACCTGCGGCGTCTCGAACGGCTCCGCGGGCGCAGCCTCGAGGATCTCCAGATCGTCGGGCCGGGCGATCCACAGCGAAGGAGCGAGAAAATCGCCGCGCGTGTTGCGAATCGCCGCCACCACGCCCGTCATCCGCACCGTTGCATCGACGAGTTTGCCGGGACCGTCCGGCAGATGTCGCTTGGACATCCGCACGAGCATGCGCCGCGCCGCCACCTCCACGACGAGCCCCCAGTGCAGGCCCTCGTCGCGAAAGCCCTGGACGACCCCTGTCAACTCCACCCGCCTGCAGTTGTCGGCGCCGTGAAACAGCCGCGATGGATCCGGCCGCTGCGGCTCGGGGAGCGGCGTGTCGCCCTCGGTCCGCATTTCCTCGAGCACGATCACCGGCGCGAATCCGCCGCGGTCGAGCACGCCACGGACCTCCACCTCCTGCCCCAGGTGGAGCGAGCGGCGCAGACTCACCCATTCCGCATCCGTCGCGAGGTGCATCGCCTTCACGTAGATGCCCGCCGAACCGTCCTGGATGGCAAAGAAAAACAGATCTGGATCGGCCAGCGTCACGACCCCGCGGGCGGTCACCAACGCGGTGCGATGTCTCTCCTCGGCCGGAAGCGAGAGGATCTCGGCGATCGGCGTCGGGTCCGCAGCGACCGCTGCGCCGGCCTCGAGGACAGCGCCGATCCCGATCAGCCATCGCGCGATGCCGTTCATGAGGGCAATATGCGGCCCCGTGGCGGGCGAAGTCAAACGGCGCGGGCGACCGATGGCTATTTCCGCGCAGGCTTGGCGGCGACGGGTATCTGGATGTCAAACGTGTTTGCGCCGGGCTTCACGTCAAACGTGAGCGTGGATTTCGTCGACATGTCGGCGGGAATCCGGAACGGCAGCGCCCCGGGATCCTGTTCGACAAGGCGTACGGAATAGGTTCCGGCGGCACAGCCCTGCCGGCCCATCGCCCGCCCGAGTGTGTAGCGGCCCGTCTCATCAACGGGGCCAGACGCCAGCGGTGACTTCTTGTCCTGTGGCACGAACTGCACGTTCACGCCGGCCACCGATTTGCCGCCGTGGGTGACCATGCCGCTGACGGTCGCGACCGACGCCGGATCGCCGCAACCGGTCAGCATTAAGGCCGCGAAGACCGGTCCGATTCCTAAGCAATGGCTACGCTGTTTCATGGGGCGACGTAGACATTACCGTCATCCCGGTCGGATGACCAACGCATCGTGGCTGAATCCATATTTTCCGAGATGAAAGCCACCGAACCATCGGCGAACATCATGTTGACGCCCCCTGGGTGATAGCTGGAAACGTACTTCCCATAATTCGTCGGTTGCGTGCCGGCAATGTCTTGATTGATGGACGCGTTGACGTAGAGCGTTTTGTAGGGGCCGCGAAGGTTCTGCTTGTTGAATTCCCCGTTTCCAGCCCATGCCCCCGCGCCCTGCATGAAGCAGCGCTCGCTCAGCGCGAATGTCTTGCTCAGTCCGTCGGTGATCTTCTGTGGCGAGATCCCCAAGGCGCTGTTGAGCATGCCGAAAAAGATGCCGTCCGGATCGCGGGCGCACCAGGGTCTGCCGATGTAGGTCACGGTGCCGTCGCTGTCACAGGAGGCAGGGGCAGCCGGGTCAGATGACTCGTAACCACAACTGGCAACGTAGTTGGAAGTGCCCACATCCCACATCCCCCAGCCGAATCCCTGCGCACTGGCAGACCCGCTCGCCGTGGGAAGCGTTGTCGAGTTGTACTTCATGATCACAGGGGCGTTGTCGGAAGCGCAGCGGTACGTGCCAATATTTGTCTGCAGCAACCCCTTGCCGCCATTGGCCGTGGTCATGTCCTTGAGTTTCGTCAGCGGAATCTGCCCCGCGGGCCTGGTCGCGCCGAGGGCATCGAAAAGTTGCCCCTGCTCGATGAAGGGCATGATAAAGACGGCCCAGCCCCAGGCGGGCGGACCATTGCTCCCGCTACTGCCGCTCCCGGGGTGGTCGGCAGACTCGTAGATATACCC
>Ga0214921_10002869_pt1 | contig 27272 bp, 24 predicted proteins | sample LL1505_MetaG_FD_177992 | JGI IMG/M metagenome (GOLD analysis project Ga0214921, IMG submission 177992) | Freshwater microbial communities from Lake Lanier, Atlanta, Georgia, United States - LL-1505 | ecosystem: Environmental > Aquatic > Freshwater > Lake | place: USA: Georgia | collected... | reverse complement strand
CGGAGCATTTATCGCAAAAGGACACTGCTTTATAGATGCCAATAAAAGAACCGCCGCCGCCGCCGCCGCCGTTTTTATTGGCTTACGTCTTAATGGGATAAGCCTAACGTTTAAAGATATCGCATTAGGTCAATGGATTATTGATCTGGTGAATGATCATCAAACAGAGATTGATTTTTCTCACTGGTTGAGGCAACTGCACAACCAAAATCAATCCATCAGACTCACCTGACAGTCTGCTTGATGGCATTCGCCGGCAAGCCAATAAAGTAGATGCTCCCTATCAATCGCCAATGAAAGCCTGGTTGACAGAAAATCATGAGTTACAGCAAAGGGACTTTATTGACACAGACTTTAAGCGTATCTACAATGTAGACACGTATAAGGAGAAACGCATGGAAGCTGTCATTCGCAAATGGGGTAATAGTCCGGCACTGCGCCTTTCCAGTGCAGTTCTGAGAGATGCGGGCTACCAAATAGAACAGAAGGTTGAGTTGGTTGTTTCTCGCGGTCGCATCATCATTCAACCTTCAAAAAAAATTGAGTACGACCTGAGCCAACTTGTTAACGGTATCAATGCTAAAAACTCACACGGAGAGACTGATTTTGGCAAACCAGTTGGCAAAGAGTCTCTTTAATGGCAGCCTCATACGTCCCAGATACTGGTGAAGTTGTTTGGCTAGATTTTGACCCTCAAGCCGGACACGAACAAGCAGGACATCGGCCAGCGCTAGTCATTAGCCCGTCCACCTATAACGGCAAAACTAAATTGATGGTTTGTTGTCCGATGACCACCAAAATCAAAGGACATCCTTTTGAGGTAGTTACACAGGTAGATGGCGTTGATTGTGCAGTGCTTACTGATCAGCTGAAATCTTTGGACTGGAAAATTCGACGTGCCAAGAAAAAAGCAGTCGTGTCATTTGAAACCATGCTTCACGTCAAGGCCAAAGTGAAGGCTCTATTACAAATTGTGTAAACCTTGCTTCACCCAACTTGCTTGCGATTGAAACATGCTCATCCACTTCATCCGCAACGGCCCCTCCTACCTGCCAGAGATTGACGCCTACTGCGCATACATCCAAGCTCGTGGCCATCAGACGATGGTGCACGACAGTAGTGTTTCGGTGCCCACCAGCGCATCGGTCGTCTGGTGGTTTTGTGGACGCGTACCGTTGCGTGAAGCACACCGGTTGCGCGGGGCGTTTCAGATCCATGAATATGCTTCTGCTTCTATCCCGCCACACGCTTGGTTAAAAGACCAGGTGAAGCATTGGACGCAACCACAGCCTGATTACCGCATTTACCAAAACGGCTGGGTGCGTGAACGTATGGGGTTTGCAGACGGTGTGCCGCATGCCTTACGGGACATGGGTGTGGCGGAGCACTTCTTCGAAGCGCCTTTGTACACAACGGCACCTGAATTCGACCTGGTCTACTTGGGCGAGATGTCACGTCTCTTAGCATTTATCCCCGTTTTGCAAGCCATTGACGCAGCGGGTCGTAGCTTGTTACTGGTAGGGGATGTGCCCGAAGAAGCATTACAAACACATTTGCCTCCCAACGCGACTTGCACAGGGCGTGTAGACCAAACACATGTCCCACACCATTTGCGTCGCGCGCGCTTTGGTTTGAACTTGGTTCCTAACACAGCACCGTTTCAACAACAAACCTCCACCAAAGTGCTGGAGTATTGCGCGGTGGGTTTGCGCGTGGTGAGCAATGCATACCCTTGGGTGCGTTACTTCATGGCGCAGCACAAAGCGAATTTTTATTTGCTGCAGGATGATCCATCATCGCTTGCCACCAGCTTTGGGGAAGCCCTAAATGCATACCCTTATGAAGTGCCTGATGTACGCGCCTTAGCATGGCCGCAAGTGCTTGGTAGCTTGCCCCTGTGGCGCACGATACTGCGATGAATATCACCAGCCAAATTGTTGCTCTCTCCAGCGCTGTAGCGTTTGCGTTGCAAATCGCCTTGGCATTGCTAATGTTGCGCTACTTCTCGCCAGAAGAAGTTGGCATGTTTTCTGTCATCAGCCAAATTGGATTTTTCTGGACTACTTTGGCGCTGGCGCAAGCGCCTTTGCGGCTGTTGGCAAACCACGGTGATTCGGTTTTGGATGATGCAAAGGTCGCATGGGTTTCGAGCATGCAACGCTTTGTGTGGTTATTGCCTGTAGCCGCGCTAGCGGTTTGGTGGAGTGGTTTGTCATTTGTCAACGCACTGCTGTGGGCACTTTTGTTGTCGCTGTGCCAATTGACATGGATGCTTGCGCAAAGTATGGGCTTGCGGATGACCAGTGCTTGGGCGCAGGTAGGTGTGCGCGTATTACCTCCATTGATGGCTTTGCTAGCCACTACTGCCGCTGTTTATATGCAATGGGATGGGCCTGCATTGTTGAGTGCGGCTTTGTTGGGTTACGTAGCAGGAGCGGCTTGGTTGTTGCCTGCGCTACTTACTTTTTGGCGAGGCATGTTTGGCGGAGTATCGGCAAAATCGGATGGAGCTGCACTCTCGTCGGCTTTGCAAGACTCCTTCCATGCGGAGATTACATCTGTCTCTGGCGATAACCGCTCTGCCGCCTTGCGCATGGCGCATACGCTGGCAGACGCCTTACTCGCCACAGCCATTGTGGTGGTGTGGCAGCGTTTGTATGGCGCACTAGAAACAGGTTGGATGGCCGCACCGCTTCGCGTGATGGGTTTTGTGCCTGCGGTGGTGCATATGGCTTGGGCGCAGGTGCTGTTGGCACAACCTCAGCATGCGCGCACTAATCCCTTGTGGGTGGGATTGGCTGCGGTTACTTGCGTGGCGCTATTGGGCGCTGGTTGCGTTTTTGCGTTGGAGATGGGTTGGCTGGGGGAGCAGTGGCGAGGTGTAAGGCCTTATTTGTTGCCGCTGGTGGTTTGGCAGGGGAGTGCTTGTTTGGTTGCGGCGTTTAGCCATTTGCCGTTTCAGGCGCAGAGTGCGCAAGGGTTTTCTTGGATGTGTATAGCATCGGCTATTTTGCAAGGTATTGTTTTACTTGCCCCCGTTTTGACACAGCCGTTGCTAACCTCTTCCAACCACATGGCATGGTTCGCAGGTATAAGTGCTACAAGTTTTTGCGCGATTTACTTGAGGCTGAGGCAATTGGAGCGAAAGCTCGCCCAATAAGGCTATGCGGGCGCTAGTTTATTGCCGTTGTTATCTACAAAAGTAATCGTAAATTTGTTGCTTAAACACAGTCGGTTCATTTTGTACCCATTTACGGTAACTAGCAAAATTTGCATAATGTTGCGGAAAATTCTGCATCATGTCCGTTACTAATTCACCAAAATTCTTAACAAAGTCAGGGGTAGCGCTATCCAACTTGTAGGTTTTAGGTATGGGTAAGTCAATATCGTTTCCAGCAGACCCTAAAATACCACTGATCAACGCGCATCCGTGCATTGCTGCTTCTCGCGGCATTCGGTCGCGACCAGGATGGTGTCCAAAATCCATATAAACCTTTGCCTCGTAAAGCCGCTCAGAAAGTTGCTCACGGTTTAATCCTTTGACAGGAACAAAATTTAATTCTGGATAAGCTGCGATCAATTTTCTAGTGACTTTCCAGCCCTTTGTTGGGTTATACAAAACAATATTCTTTTTATGATCTATACGATCCAGGTAACTATCTGTTAAGAAATCTTCATTGATAGAGTCAATTAGCGGTATGGGCTCTATTCCACAAGAGCGAAGATATTGCGTGGCGTGCTCTGTTTGCGAGAAATGCAGTAGTGACTTTAATTTTGTAGCGCCCCCTAAAGGCCGACGTCCTTGGATCATTCTCTTGAAATATCTAAGTTTGTCGTGTATTTTTGAAGTGTGCCTACGCTCTAAAAAATTCTCCAACGACAGCCACCACAGTGCTGCTTTTGCATGCTTTACCTTGAGTGCTGGCATGGGCTCAATTTCAGGAAATATGATGAAGTTTCCCTCAACATCTTCATACGGTGCCGATTGCGTGTTATAGCGCTCGTAGGGTTTCGGCGCCTTAGCTGGCTTATCAAATGGTACATAGCACATATAAGCAGGAAGCCCAAACGAATTCATGTGGGCCGCCAACTGATGCAGGGCTTCAGGCCCTCCCGTTACTGCGCCCTCGGGGCAGACAATCAATATTTTGTTAAATTTTTGCATGCGGTAATAACTCTTGTTCCAGATAAATTTGTTCACCCAATAAAACTGCCAGCGTTAATCCGATGAAAGACGATAAAAACACCAAATTGGTGATTTCTGTTGTCAAGCCAGCAATAAAAAGATGCGAAATAAACACCAGAAGTATTAGTGACACTAATCGATGATCACCAGTGCTTTTTAAGCTCAGCCCTTGAATTGCAAGCATAAAAACCACCCCAAATAAAGCGAGGGTTGCCATCAGGCCCCAAACACCAGAGCGGACTGCATTGGTAATGATTTCGTTATGAAAACCGTGTTTTGGTGATTCGCGCGCGTATTCACTTGCAAACTGGGCCAGTTCAGGTCGGTTCATCTGCGCCATCCAGCTTAAATAGCCCCAACCTGCCAATGGCCTCTCAAGAAAATACTCAACTCCCATTCTGTAAAAAGACAGTCTTAATCCAACGGAGGTATCTGCATTAGTTTCACTCCATTTATAGTTACTTATTTCTGTCCAAATCAAGATAGGCGGATTCAAGTTCGAAGCGCAACGCGCTTGAGTGATTGATGGAACACCTCTGCGGGTGTTTTGAATCCCAATCGTTTTCTGGGTCTGTTATTTAATCTGTTTTGAATCATTCTAATTTCCTCATCACTGACCGTAGACATGGCTCGCTTCTTTGGAATGTATTGGCGCAGCAAGCCGTTAAGGTTCTCATTGTTGCCTCGCTCCCAACTAGCAAATGGCCTGGCAAAGTAAGCAGTGCTGTTGAGTTGTTGATCAATAAACCCGTGCGCTGCAAACTCTTTCCCGTTGTCATAGGTTAGAGTTTTGACCCTGATGGACAAGGGTTTAAGGTTGCCCACTATGGCTGAACTAACCAATTCAGAGGTTTTGTTGGGTACCTTGGCAATGACGGCATACCCACTCTTGCGTTCGACCATCGTCACAACTGCACCTTTGTGGCTTGCACCTATGACGGTGTCACACTCCCAATGACCAATCTGCTTCCTAGCTTCAATATGCAAGGGCCTATCGCTCAGCGGTCGTCTGTCGGGGATCTGCCCCCTACGGTCACGTCCGCCCGCATAACGTTTCCTCTTTTGTTTCTGGCAGCGCAAGTTCTTCCAAAGAGCACCGCCTTGCGCTTTATCCGCGTAAACATGCCGGTAAAGCGTCTCATGGCTTATAGGCAACTTGGAGGAGATTTGCTCCGGACTACACTGCATGCGCAGCAAAGTACAGGCTTCTTCCCTTACCCACGGCGCAACGGTTGGGGCGTTGCGACTGTTTTGCGCGCGCTTTATAGAGAGTTCACAGGCTTGCTTGGGGCGATAGCCTCGAGAGCCACTGTTGCGATTCAACTCCCGGCTAATGGTGGACTTATGCCGATCGAGCAACTTCGCAATTTGCGTTTGATCGTGTCCAGCTTTCATGAGGGCGTAAATCTGATATCTTTCAGCTTGGCTGAGGTGTTTGTATTTCATAAGCAACTTCGACTGCCAGGTCAAGAAGCCTTGAATGCTATACATACTCAGCCACCTAATCTTCAGTTAATCAAAGTTGCACTTGGAACTTGAAACCACCGGAAATATTAATGTCAGCCAAATTTGACTAATGCTCTTGCTTGGGTTCGCCCTCAAATCTCCGTTAGCTACCGCTAAAAATATCGGGATACACAAAACCAGTCTAAGTGGCCCATCCCAATTTGGGGAATAAAAGTCAAACCTCAGTGACTGGCTGATAACAATGGCGGCAAGAGGTGCCACAAACATTCCACAAATTATTTGACGCCATCCTCTGGAGTATGCAAGTGGCGAATGCAACACTTCTTCAGCTATCAACCGATACAAGCAACTTACAAAAAGAACAAGCACCACTAGGTTAGTCAAGTGCTCCACCGTTAAAGAGAAAACTGGCGAAATCAAAACCAGTAAAATCAGTAACTTATTAAATTTGTTTGCGTTATTTATTTTCATCTGATGAGCAATTACACCATAACCTTCGCCACACTCAACTGCTTAGACTACACGAAGAAATGTGTGGAAAGTCTGATAAGTTCTGGTGTAGATGCTTCGCAAATCGTTGCCGTAGACAATGCCTCCACTGACGGTACGCCAGAGTACTTGAAGCAACTTTGCCTAGGTGCCACCATTTTGAACCGCCAAAACCTTTCATGCGGAGCCGCATGGAACCAAGGCATATTAGCGCAACAGAGCGAGTGGACGATTGTGATGAATAATGACATCGTAGTCGCGCCAGGTTTTGCGCAGCGCTTGATTAGTTTTGCAACTACTAACAAGCTCAAACTTGTTTCCCCTGCACGCATAGATGGCGCCGCAGACTACAACTTTCCTGAGTTTGCTGAAAAAGCGCAATTCACTACCGCCAATGCAGTACGCCAAGGATCCAGTAATGCGATTTGCATGTGCGTCCACTGGTCACTCTTTAACCAAATTGGCTTCTTTCGCGCAAACCCCACCTTGTTAGGATTTGAAGATGGTTTGTTTTATAACGAAGTGCGCAAACATAAGATTGCACACGCCACTACTGGCAGTGTGTGGATTCACCACTTCGGTAGCGTGACCCAAGAGCATATGAAAATGGTTTTAGGCATTCAGAGCCAAGATGTGCTCGTCAAGGTGAATGACCGAATGCTTTATGGCCAAACTTGGCTGGAACGCAAGATGTACCGCCACCAGTTGAAACGCGCACATCTTGAATGGCGTGCGCAAGAGTTAAGCGACTATGGCATGACTTTACACGGAACTAGAGATAAAAATGCATTCGTTTGGCTCTAACTGGTGTCGACTGGAGTCTTGGAAACGGCTGATTAGCTTTCGGTCTTTGGTGATTGTGTCGCCCGTTTTTTTACTGACGGTGAAGCACTGGACCAATTTGGTGGTTTTTGTTGTGTTTGCGGGATCTTTGTTTTTTTTATTTCGAAAGAAAGAGATTGTTTTTCAAGACACTATCAAGCTAAAGCGTTGGCGTTGGATTATTGTTTTGACCTTAATTGGGCCTGTATTAGCGGTTGGCATAGGGCAATTGTTAAGGGCAGAGTTTTATCCGCCGAATTTTGATGCACCTTTGAGAATTGCTTTTTGTGCGCCAGTATTTTGGGCTATTTCTCGCGGATGGCTCAGCATAGAAGGTAAAGAGCCAATTACTTTTTTATGGATGAAGTATTGCCTTCCATTAACGCTCATATGGACTTTCGCCTACAGACCAAGTTGGACAACAAATTGGGGGGCTCACGTCATCACCACTTACTTCGTAGATGTGTTAAGTTTTGGTAGTCTCACACTTCTTTTCGCATTACTCAGCTTTGCAGCCCTGACTTTCTTTTGGTCCCGCCTGAACTTGCTAAACCGTTGCATTTCTATTGCCAGTTGTCTGATTGGACTTTACTTATCTGTCAAAAGTGGAAGCAGGACGGGCTGGCTTAATATGCCTGTTTTTTTAATTGTTTGGGCTTTGGGATTTTCACTACCAAATTATGGTCGTCTAAAAACTTTATCAATACTGCTTATAACTACAGTATTTGCGGGAGTTTTCATTTCGTCTAGCCCTCGTTTTGTTACAAAGATTTTATCTGCATTCAACGAAGTTTCAAACTACCGCTGGGATAATACGAACCTAATGGGCTCTGCTGACACCAGAATCACTATCTATCGAATGGCGTTGTTTTATTTGTCACAAAATCCAATTAAGGGTTGGGGTGATTTAGGATGGAAAGATTTAATGAACTCTAATGAGATTGTTCAATATGCTTCTGAAAATTTAAGGAGCATTCCAGAACACGGGTTTCATAATGAAATTCTTACTAGTGCAGTTCGCTCTGGAATATGGGGCTTAATTAGCAGTATTGCTTTCTTTTTGTTTCCGATTGTTTGGGCCTTGAAAATATTGCAGAAATCTATTGACGTTGATCTCAAACTCTTTGGTTTTTTTATACTTTTTTTCATGTTGCATATGCTCTTGGCAGGCATGACTACTGAAGTTACTAATTTGGTTTTTCTAGCTTCCTTTTTGGGGCTAACAATTTCAGTGCTTATTGGGGAAAGTCTCGCCCACTCAACAGCAGTAACCCATATTGCTAACTAACCATTAGTTGCCTGCCGCTCTTGCTCTAAATGCACCCAATCAACCACCTCACCGCTAGGTTGATACCCAGTCACTAATTTCTGTAAGAAACTTCTTATCAATGGAACATCATTGACGCTAAGTGCCAAGTTGAGTGAATCAAGTTGCCCATGTAGTTGCTCCCATGGCATAAACTTTTCTTGAGCTTTCAATATACGGGGGTGTTGTGTAGGCTTGGGGTTGTCGCCAATCAAAAGTTCCTCGTATAGTTTCTCACCTGGTCGCATCCCCGTTACCTTGATCTCGATGTCACCATGAGGGTTTCTCTCGTTTCTGAGCGTCAAACCAGAAAGCTCCACAATGCGAGTCGCTAGGTCATATATCCGCACAGGCTCACCCATGTCGAGCACAAAAACGTCCCCTCCCGAACCCATAGCCCCAGCTTGAATAACCAGTTGGGCCGCTTCTGGGATGGTCATGAAGTAACGGGTGATATCGGGGTGTGTGAGGGTGATGTGACCACCACTCTTTATCTGCTCACGAAACAAAGGCACCACTGAACCACTTGAGCCAAGCACGTTTCCAAACCGAACCATCGAGAAGCAAATCCTTGGGCTCGTATGCGAATTGATTACTTTGACAGCAGGTAAATCGGCATTTAGCGTAGCTTCGTTCAAAGCCTGTAGCACCATCTCTGCGAGCCGCTTTGAAGCTCCCATGACGTTGGTAGGCCGCACGGCCTTGTCGGTGCTGATCAGAACAAAGTTCTGTACGCCATTTCGAATGGCAGCCTCTGCGCACACCTTGGTACCCCAAACATTGTTGCGAACGCCTTCTGCAGGGTTGTGCTCGACCAAGGGCACGTGCTTGTAAGCAGCAGCGTGGTAAATGGTGTGTGGCTTCCAAGTGTCCATGATCTCGTGCATGCGTACCTCATCGCAGACCGAGGCAAGAAGAGGCACCAACTCGAGGTCTTCGCCTAGAAAAACCTCACTAAGCTTTAGAGCAGATTGGATCTCTTGGTGAATTTGGTAAAGCGCAAACTCACTCATCTCCACCAGTAGCAATCGCCTAGGCTTGGTCTTGAGCACCTGCCTACACAACTCGCTGCCAATGCTGCCACCCGCACCCGTCACCATCACAGTCTTGTTACTCGTACTTCGGTTAAGTAGTAGGCCGTTGGGTTTGAGAGGCTCCCTTCCAAGCAGGTCGTCAATGTCAAGTTCACGCACGTCGCTGAGGGTTACCTTGCCAGTTGCCAGATCGCTTAAAACCGGCAACGTTCGCACAGATATCTTTAACTTAGAAAGTAGGCCAATTATTTGGTTGCGCCTCTCGCGTGATGCAGATGGCATCGCTAGCAGGATATCCGTAACTTCTATCTGATTCGCAATCTCTTCGATATCAGCTGGGTTATAGATTTGTATCCCATTAAGAACATGTCCATGAAGTCGGTCATCGTCGTCCAAAAAACCGACCACGCGCATCTCGTAGCTATTGGCCATGCCCGAGGCGAGCTGCCTACCCGCACTTCCCGCCCCATAGATCAGCACTTTTGGTAGAGAAGATTTTTTAATTTCTAGTTGGTAAAGATCGCCAAAACAGATTCGGGCTGCAGCACGCGAAGCACCCACCAGCAAGAAAACAACGATGGGTTGAATCAGCCCAATGGTTCTAGGCACTCCCTGCACGCCCACGAACGTGAAAATTGATGAGAAGAAAATTCCGTAGATGACCATCGCCCGAGTCATAGTCATCATGGCAGGCATTCCGCTGTAGCGAAAGATGGCGCGGTACAAGCCAGACATCACAAATATCGGGACAGCTAGACCCACAGAGGCAACACTAGTTATCAGCACTGGTGCAGATGAGACGATGCTAAAAGCCTGAAACTCTCCTAATCGTAAGTAGAAGGATGCCCATACGCTCAAAAGACACAAGAATGTATCTACCGACAATACAAGCAGTTTTTTGGCATAACGCGGAATGGCAATCACACGCCTGGCAATGTGCTCTAGCCTATAAATCATTTACCCTCGTATAGCCCTTGGTTTGAAAATATTTTTGCATCGCCACTAATTATCAGGTAACGATAACTCCCCATATCGGGACACGACTCTCTTACCCCCTAAAAACTCCCAGAAAACTGCCTATATTGGATATCTATTTGCAAGATTAGGGTATTCGTAAATGCCCTAAAAGCTAGTATTGATGTGGGTTGAAGTGATTATTCAGGGTCGACTATCTAATGGATCCCAGACAATGGGGCCTCAATACTTCTTCGTAAAAGCAAAACTGATCAGCAGGGCTGTGGGAAGTGGCTACACATGTCAAGCGAGTCAACGCAGGCTCTGCATAAATGGTTATCGGCTGCAAAAATCAGTGAGGGGTTGATTTTCAGAGGCGTTAGGTCATCGGGAGCAATCACAGACGACTTATGTGAAAGCCGCATTTCCCGCATCTACAAGGCTCTTGCCAGAAAAGCCGGACTGAGTGAGATTATTGTAAAAAGCATCAGCGGGCACTCGATGCGAGTTGGGGGTGCCCAAGACTTATTGAGTCTGGGTGCAAGTTTGCCGCAAATCATGGTCAAAGGTGGTTGGGCTAAATCCGATACTGTGATGAGGTAAGTCGAGAGAGCCCGATTGGCATCAATTAAAAATTTTTTAGGTCACGCCGAAAAAATAGTGTTACTTGGTTATGAACCAGTTTATGGGTTTTCTCAACTTAAAGAATGAGTTTGGGTCATCTCAGCTTGGCGACATCACCCGCGCCCTTTCCACCAACCGTCATTAAGATGTACTTTAAATAAGCAGACAGCGTCAACTCTTCAAGCATATGCGCATCGGTTTCCGCCAACAGCTTTGGCGTTGACATTTCGATGTTATTGACTTGGGCTAGCCCGGTGATACCAGGTCTTGCATCGAAAACTCCGAGTGATTCCCGTTCGCTAATCAATTCGATTTGACTGGACAAACAAGGCCGTGGTCCCACCAAGCTCATTTCACCTTTGAGTACATTCCAGAGTTGAGGAAGTTCATCGAGTTTGGTTCGTCGCAAAAATGCGCCTAATGGGGTTATAGCGGAGGCTTCGACTAGGTGTGAGGCCACAGAAGCAGTCTCGGGCCGCATGGTTCGAAATTTCAGCAATGTAAACGTTCTTTGGTTCAGACCAACCCTTTCTTGACGAAAAAGTGGCGAACCCGTATCAAACAGGCCCAACAAGTAGATGACCATCAGCAACGGAGTTCCAAGCACAAGCCCCGTTATTGAAAACACCAAGTCCAAAAATCTCAACACCAGACCCTTTCCTGGACTGCCCTGCGCAGTCCTTCGTCCAAAGTAATCACCGGATTCCAATCAAGCAAAGCTCGGGTCTTGCTAATATCGACCTGTAATGATCCACATATGCGCTGAGCAACAGCTGACTTGCCAAGCAAGGAGGCAACCAACTTCAACAGAGGGACTGGAACCGGTAAAAGAATAGCTCTTTTCCTCATGGCATTGGAAGTGCGAACCAATAAATCGGTAGTGGATACGTCTTCACCATCTGACACCAAAAAGGTCTGCCCAGCTGCTGCGGGGTGACTCAGACAAACGGCCAAGAAGTCTACCAAATTGTCCAAGGCTACCATGCTCCTCTTGTTATGTATGGCCCCCAAAGGGAGGGGGAGACCAAGTACCAGCATACGTATAAGGGAAGTAAAGTTCCCCTTTACCATAGGACCATACACCAAGGGTGGCCGCACAATGACCACTTCCATGCCCGTCGCCCGCACTAGTTGCTTCAGATCAACCTCAGCTTCGTGCTTGGACACACCATAAGAATCCTGTGGCGCCGGTACATCATCGGCTCTGAACGGGTGGCCGGGCATTGTCGCCTCGCCATTGACCTTCACGGTACTAACAAATACGAAGCGCTTAACCCCAGCCGCTGCAGCCTGCCTAGCTAAGTTCAAGGCTCCCTCTTTATTTACCCTTCGAAAAGCATCCAGGGTATCGAATGCTCTGTCGTTCATAACTTGGGTGCGTGCAGCACAGTGAACCACTCCGCACACGTTAACTAGTGCATCAGTCCAGTCTGTGTCCGGTCCTATATCACCAACAGCAACTTCTCCCGCATAACCGTTCACTTGCCGACGCACGGCCGATCGTACAAGGTAGCCTCGCGTTATTAAACTCGAGCACAAGGCACGCCCCACAAAACCATTGGCGCCAGTAACCAGGACCGTCTCATTCATGTGACGGCACCAGCTTCAAGTACATCCCGCGCCATCTCTTGCATAATGGCTTCTCGGGCATATTTTCTGCAAAAATCTACTCTTGCTTCGACCTTGGGATGTGCCAACAAGCGCTCCAACGCCGCCACCATGCCCATCGCGTCACAAGGCGCGAAAACTTCGACGCCAGGAACCTCGGACCGAAGAAACTCTGCTGGATAGCCAGCGACACCCGCAAGAATTGGTTTGCCAATAGCTGCGTACTCAAACAGCTTAGAAGGCAAAACCTTATGAAAAGCCATATGGTCATTCAAATGTAGGAGCATGACATCAGCTTGTCGGTAATGCGCAAACAGTTCACTGCGCGGCATGGCATTCAGGATTTGAACGTTCTTCAAACCCTCATGATTGATCGCCTGTTCTAGTTGTTGCCGACGTCCGCCGTCACCAATCAACCTGAAGCGGGCTTTCCCAATCATCAAGCGCGCCGCCCATGGAAGTACCTTGTGCAAGCCTTGCCCTTCGCCTATATTTCCTGCGTAGAGCACCAACGGAAGTTCATCCAAAGGATGAGTAGGTTTCTCAAAGTCTTGGGAAAGGAACACATCATCAATACCGTTGGTGAAGTTGCGATAGCTTTGGGCAGGGGCTATCGCCTTGGCATATGGCAGGAAGCCGGTCGACACTACATTCAAGCATTTCGCGGCCTTGAAAGTCCGCGCCTCAAGCCAACGAAACACGGGCATCAGATGGCGCAGGAAACTTGACGACAGCAGGTCGGACATCGTGTCCGTGAAAAGATCACGTATGTCCAGATATAACGGAGCACTTGACCGGCTAGCGATGCGTTCTCCTAGGACCGCCGTCATCAGCCTCGAAGAGGTTGCCACCACCAAGTCCCAGCGCTGCCCCCGTGTTTCCGCTAACGCCTGTCGCGCAAAAGAAACAAAAGCCATGGCCTGATCTGTCACACCACTTTGGTGAGAGGGCAGAGCCAAGCGCCTAACCCGCACACCTCCCATCTCTTCGACTTCTAGCGCCTTGGCAGTATGAGAACTGTAACGGTTCGGCAAAGTAGTAATGACTTCTATACGAAGTGCTTTGCCCCCTTCAGCGAGCAGCGCATCAACCAAGGCCTTGACCCGAAAGGAACCAGCTGATAAATCAGGTGGGAAATAAAAACTAAGAATAAGTATCCGCATCAATAATGAAACGAGTCAAGACCAACATAAAGCAAAAATACTTGATGACTGAGATGCCACGCCGGGATCAATTCTCAACTCAATCGACTCGGATTCGACGGAAACGCCAAACCTTGGATGCCATTCTGATCTAGTGACTTGAACATCAGCCGCTTTGGCCGCCCACGAAGCGCACCCGCCTATCCAACTCAGCCCCCCTCCAACACCATTAGACTCAATCCGAACATCTGGATGGAAATGAATGCGAGCTACAGCTTCGTCAAACCGACCCTCGATATAGTCGAGGACATCAAGACAACAGTCGCCCAATATCCATCGCCGACGGTGGATTGGCTTCCCTGCCAAGCGCCTATAGCCATCATGTGCAGCGTCAACAATTACCGTTATACCATCGCGCTTTATGATTACATTGAATGGGTTAGCGCGACGCGCCACCCGAAAACCAGCCCAAACTTCAGAAGAATTCTGTCGATTGATCTCGACAGTTGAGTGTGCCGACGTTGAGCGTTCTTTTTCGCGCAAATACCCTGCAGCATAACGCGAGGTACCCCCATTCACCACTACGCGCTGGGCATTCAGCGAGAACTCAAAGCTCAAGGTGTCTGCATGGGCATGCCCGGGCAAATAGTCAGGGCCCACTTTTGCAACATCGATAAGCAATACCGCGCTGCCAACACTAATTCGAATATAGCCAGATGCCTCCAGTTGCACGACATCAGGGCCAATAGCAGGCGGCTCGCAATTCAACCGTTCTGCATAAGAAAACAATTCCTCAGGCGCTGGCGCAATTCCAACGGCCGCATCGTTGAAGAAACTAAGCTCTCCGTCAGGATGACACATGACACGCAACCAGTATCCCATTTTTTTGGTGATTTGAGGCCAGTCTGCGGTCATATCTGCCCAATGCTGACAAGCCGTGGGGAAAGTCGAAGTCACATTTATCAAATCGAGCATATCCTCGTAGGCGATGGAATGGTACATGGTGCTACGCTCAAAGTGACCACCATCAGAAAGAATCTGCTCCGGAATCTCGCGCTTCAAAATATTAAAACCCAATGACATCCAATCATTGGCTTCATGGCTCGCAAAATACAATCCAGCGAATATCAATGCCTTGGCATTGGCAAAAAGATGGTTTCCAAGTAAGTGAAACTCCAGTCGCTGTCGAAGCCACCTTGCCTGTACAGCAAGACTTTGAATACAGGGCTCAGGAAGTTCGTTACCAGCCAGAGTCCATTTAACCCAATTCACGATCCGTAGCGAGGTAGGGTAGGGCTCCCATGCGATACCTTTACCAGGAGGGTTATGGCCCACCCAGTCAACCAATAAAGTTTGGTGCCACTCTAGGCGATCCGACCCATCAATAGCGTTTAGGTCGTCAAAGTAGTGCTGGTTGTATCGCCATAGTTTTTCGCGCTGCGGGCCGTCCCAACCCAGCTCGGACAAGTCGCCCGCTTCATTCAAAAACAGCCAACTACGGGGACCGGTCATAGTTGGCAAACGCCTTGCAGGCATGCACCAGGGCCCAGAGGAGTTAGCTTTAGCTGGCGCTTTAGTTAGGTCCGGCTTTGGTCGCACTGACAAGAAAGTCAGCCGCCCCCATATTTGCGTCGGCTTAAGGTAACGCAGCGTATGAAAATACAACTGCGCTTTGCAAAGCAAATTCAACTCACTTTTCCCTGAACTTCACCCAAGTACGCCGCAAAAATCCAGGGCTTTGGCGACTTGAAGTTGTTTTCGTACTGCATCATTGGCAAACTGTCGGTGCTTAACCAACACAGCAATGACTTCCGCCTTTTGAAGTGCATCTTCCAACGACAAAAGAGTAAACCGATCGTGTTTTTCAATGTTGGGTTCAACAGAGAGCACTTCGTAGCCTTCACCCACAAGCGCCTCAGCGATATGTAACGCAGGAGACTCGCGTAAATCATCAATATCTGGTTTGAAAGTCAACCCTAGACATGCCACTTGCGGCCTTCTCCCTAGTCGAGCAGAGGCGTCAGCCACAGCAATTTTTATCTGATCAATCACCCAGGCCATCTTGAAGTTGTTCACTTCACGTGCTGACCGTATCAGCCGAGCATTGTCAGGGTCGCGCGCCACAATAAACCAAGGATCAACAGCTATACAGTGGCCGCCAACACCCGCTCCAGGCTGGAGAATTTTGACTCGAGGATGACGATTGGCCAACTGAATCAGATTCCAAACATTGATGCCCTCTTTGGCACAAATCATCGACAACTCGTTGGCGAATGCAATGTTGACATCGCGGAAGCTGTTTTCGGTCAGCTTGCACATTTCAGCCGTTCGCGACTCGGTCTCTAAAACTTCACCGCGCACAAATGTTCGGTAAAAATCAGCGACTATTTTGGTTGCTTCTGTCGTAAGTCCGCCAACGACGCGATCGTTATCAACCAACTCGGTCATGATATTTCCTGGCAGTACACGCTCTGGACAGTAGGCAATCGAGATTTTGCTTGTATCAACGCCAGCACCATCCAAAACTTCTGAAATTTTCTCTGTGGTTCCAACAGGTGAGGTCGACTCAAGGATCACTAGGTTGCCTGGTTTTACAAAAGCAGCGATACCTTGGGTTGCCGCCAAGACGTAGTCAATATTCGGCTTGGGAATCCCTTCGCCTTCATGAAATGGTGTGGGAACACAAATAATAAAAATATCTGCAGCCTGTGGCTCAGTAAAGGCTTTCAGTGCTCCAGAGAAAACAGCAGATCGAACAGAGGCATCCAGACCTGGCTCAACGATATGAATTTTTCCTTTATTGATCGTCTCTACCGCGTAACAATTCAAATCAACACCAGTAACATGGTAACCGTTGCCAGCTAGAAGGGCCGCCGTTGGCAAACCGATATAGCCTAGACCAATTACGCACACAGTTTTATTTGCCATTCAGATTTTTCTCAATACTTCACAAATACGAGCACAAGCTTTGCCGTCACCGTAGGGGTTGTGTGCTTTAGACATTGACTGATAACTCTCTTGATTGTCCAGAAGTTCACAAACGTTTCTCACAATACGCTCGCGACTTGCACCAACAAGTCGAACAGTTCCAGCTTCAATGGCTTCCGGGCGCTCTGTTACATCACGCATCACCAAAACAGGCTTACCCAAACTCGGGGCTTCCTCCTGTATACCGCCGCTGTCGGTCAGTACGATATGGCTATGTTTCAACAAATACACAAAAGGTTCGTAATCCAGCGGCTCCATCAGATGCACATTACCTAGACCATCAAGAATTCCCCGTACTGGCTGCTGAACATTGGGGTTCAGATGTACAGGGTATACAAAATGTACTGCTGGATAGCGCCCAGAAAGCTCTTTGATGCCCTCACAGATTTGCAAGAATCCATCACCAAAATTTTCACGGCGATGGCCAGTGATCAAGACAAAGCGAGTTTCACGCCAATTGAATGGTAAACGCTCATTGAGAAAATTGACAATAGCCAAGCGTCGCTCAAGATTGGCTTCAATTCGTTCAAGCATCCAAAGCAGTGCATCAATCACCGTATTGCCAGTTACCGTAATGCTCTCATATGTAACATTCTCAGCCAGTAAATTTTGCTTGCTTAATGGTGTCGGGGCAAAATGCCACCGTGTCACCTTAGTTGCCACTTGTCGATTGAATTCTTCAGGATATGGGGCGTAAATATCATGGGTACGCAAACCCGCCTCCACATGGCCAACGGGCACCCCGGCGAAAAAGGCCGCGATTGCTGTAGCTAAAGTTGTCGTAGTATCCCCATGCACCAGCACAACATCTGGTCGATGTCTGCGAAAAACGTCACGCATGCTGAGCAATACCGACGACGTGACATCAAACAAATCCTGCCCAAGCTTCATCAGGTCTAAATCAATATCAGGGGTTACATCAAAAACCTTCAAAACCTGATCTAGCATCTGCCGGTGCTGTGCAGTCACGCACACAGTAGTCTGAAAATCTGAAGACTCCTTCAATGCATGGTATAGCGGCGCCATCTTGATGGCCTCTGGCCTAGTGCCGAATACCAGCATAACTTTCCGAGGTCTGATCATTGAGCCATCTCGATCGAAACCCGGCTCACCTCGAAAATCTCAGCTAAAGGAATGGGGGATGGTAGCCCCTGTTGAATCGCATCGACAAACGCTTGGGCGCAAGCCTGTTGCCCCTTATTCTGTCGCCACAGATTCATCTTGGAAAATCCGGACCATCCAAATCCAGTGAGCTTGCGAAAATTGTCCAACTGCAGCACACGCCCCGTAGCAAAGACCTCAAGCCGCTCTTTGGGAAATGCTTTGCTCCCGTTGGCAAAATAATGAATAGTCCCAATCGAGCCATCCGCAAAAGTGAGTTGCAAGGTAACCGAATCTTGTGTAGCTGAATTCATCGCCATCCTTTGATGACCTGTAATCGGTACTCCGGACAGAAAACGCAACAGATCAATGAAATGGCAAGCCTCGCCGACGATGCGCCCACCACCCTCTTCCCGATCCTGCGTCCAGTGATCGGCGGGAATTGCACCTGCATTCACCGTCATCACAAATGCCTTCGGTCCACTCACACCACCGAGTAATTGCTTCATTCGCTGCACCAGCGGCGCGAAGCGACGATTAAAGCCCACCAGTAAGATCGGAAGGCTTGTCATGATGGCACATGAAGACTCAATCGCAGCTAGCTCATCCAGCGTTAAACACAGTGGCTTTTCAACAAACACATGCTTGCCGGCCTGTAATGCCTGTTTAACGAAACGAGCGTGACTCTCGTGGCGAGTCATGACGACAATAGTGTTTGCCTCGGAGTCTGCGAACAATCGATCAATATCCGTCGTGGTTTCTTCAAAGCCGAATTTACGCCCGGCATGTAGGCCACTGACGCCAGCTCTAGAGGCCACACTTCGCAACCGCGCCCCAGCGGCCCTAAACGCCGGTATCAAAACTGCCGTCGCATAGTTGCCAGAGCCAATAAAACTGACAACACACTGTTCCCTCGAAGGGGAGGATCCGCGCGAGAGGTGGTTGCCCAGTCGGACAGTGCGAGCCTCCTGAGTAACTTCAAAGCCTGGATACTCAAGCAAAATTCCTAAAGAGGATGAGCCACCACCCACCAGCTCATAAGCTTTCTCCGCCTCATCTATGCGAAATCGATGTGAAATCAAGGGCTTTACATTAAGATGTCCAAGTGCCATCATGTCGAGTACAGCTTCGAAATTACGCTGCTCAGTCCAGCGAACGAAACCCACTGGGTAGTCCTGCCCTTTTTCTTCGTAGTTCGAATCGTATCTGCCGGGACCGTAAGAGGCAGAAACCTGGAATGTCAATTCCTTCTTGAAAAAATCGTCTCGCGATAGTTCCAAGCCAGCAACACCCACTAGAACAATGCGGCCACGCTTGCGACACATCAATGCCGCTTGGTGTATCGGATCACTACTCTTTGTAGCAGCCGTCACGATAACGGCATCCACTCCACGTCCCCGAGAATAAATCTCGGCTACTTTGACTGGGTCTTGCCCAGTAGCCAAATCCACGACCTCGGCACCGAACTGGCGCGCCATGTCCAGTTTCTGTTTATCGAAATCCAAACCCAGAACACGGCAGCCATTTGCGCGCAAAAGTTGCACAGTCATGAGCCCAATTAGACCAAGGCCAGTAACAACAATAGTTTCTCCTAGAGTGGGACTTGACAATCGAATCCCCTGCAAGGCGATGGCCCCTAAAACTGTAAAGGCAGCTTCTTCATCCGAAACAGAATCGGGCACCTTTGCGCAAAGATTGATGGGCACACTGACTATCTCGGCATGTTTCCCATTGCTTATCACTCGCTCACCCTGTACGAAACCTGTAACACCAGCGCCAACTCCTGCAACACGACCTACGTTGCAATAACCAAGCGGTAACGGCTGATCAAGCTTGTTGAAAACCGTCTCAAGCGTAGGCTGAAGACCATCAGTCTTAATCTTGTCCAGAACCATTCGCACCTTGTCGGGCTGCTGACGAGCTTTTTCAATCCAGCTAGCTTTACCGAATTCAACCAACATCCTTTCAGTACCTGAGGAGACCAGCGTATTTGTTGTTACAACTAATAACTGTCCGCGCTTAATACTTGGAATGGGAACTTCTGCTACTTCAATTGCTCCTGTTTTGAGAGTTTGTAGTATCTGTCTCACTTATTTTTTAGCCTCAATCAACATAAATAATCCAGCGTTGGGGGAAAATCTTCGAATCAGACGACGGGGCCAGATTTTGCGCGCAACTGACAATACCGCGCCACCGTGTCGTTGACCCGCTTTTGATTCGAGCAGATCGCCATGGGTCAATACTGTACGGATATTCACTTCGGTGTAAGCCTCAAAGAGATTTTTCGCCTCCGCAATTGAGTAAGCCTTGGTGCCAGGGCTTTCCAAATGAGCTGAGTAGATACTGTCCAGACTGCGCCAAGGTTTACCAGCCAAAAGGGCGTAGCGCAACCAAAGCATCAGTCCAACCATGCTCCATTTGTGATAAATCATTATTCTTGCCGTTCCCCCATGCTTTAACACTCGGTAGACCTCGGCTATTGCTTTTTGAGTATGTGGGCTGTGGTGCAACACGCCCCAAGAATAGACTAGGTCAAATGAGAGACATGGAAAGTCCAAACGTTCAGCGTCGCCAGTTGATAAGCTCGAACTAAGTCCAAACTGGGCAAGGCGTTGACGTGTAAGCTCAACTGCGCGCTCAGTAAGATCGATACCGTAAAGTTCAGCTCCAACTTCGGCAAACCGTTGATGATCCGCCCCGAGCCCCACGCCAATTTCTAGTACCTTCAATCCATTCAAAGATTCGAATTGCGCGAACTCACGTATGTATGGTTCTAGCCGGTAGCGCTCCTCAGCTTGCGCCTCGAAGGCGGCCCGTTCACTTCCTACCAAGTACAACTCCTCGCCGCAGGATGCGCGATTCCAAAAGTCGTGCACCTTCTGCTTTGCCGTGTTGTTTGACTCTGTCATAAGAAGCCTTATCAGATAACCGATGCGTCTTTGCTAGAGACATCCATAAAACGACGGCACCAAAGTTCAATACATATTAGCGAAAACAAGGTGTAGCTAGCATCCACTCGGCCCGCATCATTGGCGACGACCAATTTCTCCACTGCACCGGGGTCAAATAAACCGCGCCGTCTCAGGCTGGCTTCTCCAAGGATATCCGCCAGCATTTCCCGCAACTCGAAACGCATCCACCGTCGCAAAGGCACTCCAAAACCGCTTTTAGACCGGTAAATTACGTCTTCGGGCAGAAATGGTTCCATCGCCTTTTTCAACACCCATTTTCCTTGGCTACCTTTCTGTTTGAAATGAACGGGGATTCTATGAGCGAAATCCACTAACTCCAGGTCGAGAAAAGGGACGCGAACTTCCACCCCCTCGGCCATCGACATTTTGTCGGTGTAAGTGAGGTTATGGTCGGATAAAAAGAAGCGTTGCTCTAGAGCCAGCATGCAATTTAGCGACCCTAAGTCCCTTGGCAGGTCAGCCAGAAAATTCAGCATGGGCGCACCAGCTTCAGCCTCGCCCACAGCGGCACGAAATTCTGGCGTGTAGAGTGCAAACAAGTCGTCTCGTCGGCTCCAACTAAAGTAGTTCACCAGCCGCGCATCGTCTTCCAGCGCAGCCCCGTCGAAAGCCTTGCGCAAGCGCCGCCCCCACGTCCACCGCTGGTCAAGATTCGTCGCGAAACAGGCCACACGCTGACGCATAGGTCTTGAAAGCCAGTCCCAATAGCGTTCCGCTAATACTGCACGATGCCGACGGTAGCCGGTAAACAAATCATCCCCACCAACCCCCGACAGCAAAACCTTCATGCCATGCTCGCGAGCAAGGCGACTGATGTACAGCACATTCAGCGGCGCCGGGTCGGCCAAAGGTTCATCAAGCTGGTAGACCATATCAGCCAAATCCTTAGCAATGCGTGAAGCGTCGATATGCACGACCTCCAGGGGCACACCCAGATGTTTGGCTACGCGACGCGCATATGGAAGATCGTCGACGTTACCATCATCCACACCGCCAACTGACTCAATAGTGAAACAGTGGATATTAGGATTCAGCTCTTTGGCAAAAGCCACAACGCTGCTGGAATCAAGACCCCCTGAAAGAAAAGCTCCGACTGGAACATCTGCCACCATTTGTCGATGCACTGCCGCTCGCAAGTGCTTAACGGTACCGCTAACCGCTCCCGCTTCATTCATAGCAGAAGGGCCAAAACGGAATGCAGGCAGTCGATACCAAACCACTCTTTCTGCAATCTTCCCGTTTTGCACCCGAATGTATTCGCCGGGATCGATCTTTCGCACGTTGCGGGTTGGTGTGCCATCACCAGGGCACCAAAGAAAGCTCAGGTAACGATGCAGCGAAGGTGCATCTAAAGGACCAATGGCATCGACCAATGGAAGCAGCGCCTTAATCTCACTAGCGAAGGCAAAGCTGCCTTCAGCTGCACAGTAATACAGCGGTTTTACTCCAAAAGCGTCACGCGCTATTAAAAGCTCCCCACGTTCCGCATCCCATAAGGCGAAGGCAAATATGCCGTTTAGTCGGTGCAAAGTTTCAGCTAAGTCTCCGCCGCGCGATCGACAGTCTAGATACATATGCAGGACGACTTCTGTATCTGAATGACCGTGAAATACTTGACCCTTCATTTCAAGTTCGGAGCGCAATTCACGAAAGTTATAAATTTCGCCATTAAATACTAGTACCACTTGCCCATCGTCACTGAGCATAGGTTGATGGCCAAGGGGCGATAGGTCTAGTATTGAAAGCCTTGCATGTGCAAGTCCGATACCACGGTTGGCATCCATGAACACCCCACCATCGTCCGGTCCACGGTGATGGAGTGCGGCAAGAGACGCCCGCAAGTCACCATCCAGCGACGAGTAGGCTAAAGAGGTGGAAACGCCAGATAGTCCGCACATTTTTTGGAAGTTTTAATCGTAGAGCGGCACGCGAGGGTCTGGACGTCCCGGCCCATACACTCGCTTGGCTGGTAGGCAACCAGTTAGTTGCATTTCGCGTGTTTTGTATTCAATCAAACGCATCACGTCCACGCGGAGCCGAGCCCAGGCATATCCGACCCAACCCGCCTTCCAAGCGCCCTGCCAAATCCAGTGATATGCGAACAATAAAAAATAGTGAAAAGGCATGGCGTAGAAAAATTTTTTTAGCCACATACGACGCTGCAATGCAGTTCCAAAAAAAAGCGGCTCATCTGCCAGCATCGAGCCATTAAATGCAATCAAAGCTTCAGCGGTTGTATAGCGGTTCTGCTTCTCCAACCAGTGGTCAAGGCTCGGACTGTCGTGGTGCTCCATAACCCCGGCCACATGCGCAAGGGATCCATCCACAATGGGATGTTCATTAACGGCGATGTCTGTGAAAAGGCATTTTCCGGTGCGCCATACACGCACCAAGCGCTGGTGAACAGGAAGCCCTTTACCCATCAGCCATAGGCGCCGCTCCAAAGAAAAACCATCTGCCATGCCGGATGTCATGGCTTCACACAAATTCACTTTTAAATCTGCGGACAATCGTTCATCGGGATCAAGCTTCATTGTCCATGGCGAAGTGATTGGCAACTCGCGTAAGGCGAAATTCCACTGATCACCAAAGCCTTGGAAATGTCGCTGCACCACATGCACGCCATGGCGCAAAGCAATATCTATAGTGTTATCTTGGCTAAAACTATCAACTAGATAAACCTCCTGAGCCCAACCTTTGAGATTATTAATTACCGCGTCCATGTTATGCCCCTCATTGAGGGAAATCATCACTACGGCAACGGGGGCGGTACCAGGCGTCCAATGCGCACTTAGTTCAGAGTTTTGGTTGGACATGTTATCCATCATAGGCGCCTAGAAAATCGGTCAGCTAATTCCTGCGCGAGGCACAACATGGTAAGTGTGGGGTTAGCTGTTCCAGCTGTCGGCAGAACCCCAGTACTGACTGACCATAAATTTTCGGTATTTACGACTTTAAGACCAAAGTCAACTACTGCGTTATCTCCATCACCCATACAGCAGGTACCCACCGGATGGTAAGAATCGTAAGGCTTGATGATTCCCTGCGCGACATCCAGGGGGTTCAGTCTAGGTAGATCACCGCCATGGTTCGGCCAAAGAGAGAGCACTCGCTTAGCCGCGGCCGCCATCGACTGGATATCACCCTCGCCAATAGACCAATCGACCTTCACGCGTGGCCTGCCGTAAGCATCTATTTCTTCTGAAAGGTTCATGCAATTACCCGAGAAGGGCATTTGCTCGATGTCAAGTTGTAGCCTAACAGGCGTGTCATTTGGTATGTGTAACCTAGACCTAAATAGTCGACTGTACGCAAGAGCTGATAGCCCGTTCGCTCCGCGCAGAAGCTCAACTACAGACAAGTCAGGCAGACGTCGCGCTTGTAATGCACCAACGAACTCTTTTGCCACCTTAAATCCTGGGTTGTCCTGCTCGAAGATCAGATGGCAGAATCCGCGGGGCTCACCCGATGTGGGCGAGGAGATAAGAAACCGAAAACTACGCATCCACCCATCCACGAAGCGCGGACCAAACAGTTCGCGCGTCTTATCGCGGTCCTCGCGCGCAACCTCTGCGATGGGAAGAGAGATGTGATCAGCCAGAAAACGGCCTGGCATGGCTTTAGGGTTGAACATCTTCTTTCCTGACGCCCTATCGATTTCCAACAAGATGCGAGCAGACTCGATGGCACCGGCCGCGATGATGTATCGATGTGCCAACACGTTAATTGACTTACCACTGCGCGAAATCGACTCCAGACCGGTGACCAACAAACTACCGCCCCGTCCACTCGTAAGCGTCCAAGTCTTCGCAGTGGCGTTTAAGAACAACTTGCTTCGCTGGAGAAAGGAAATATCACCCCAAAGCCTTGAGAAGTTCTTCCTTCTAAACGGCATGATCAGGTTGGAATGCACATCTATGCCAGCCTGCGCCAATTTTGCGTACGCTACTGGGTGCAGCTGACGCGGATATTCCTCGAAGTCAAGATCCCGCTCGTAACCCAAGCTTGAAAGTACGGAACGGACTTGGCCATTCGCTCGCTTAACAATAATTTCCCAAGTTGATTTATAAGCGTCGCAGGCCTGAAGGTCATGTCTAGAGTGGGGCACCAAGGCGCCCCCCCAGTGTGATGTCGAACCACCAACCCCAAAGAAGCGACCTACCAACGACCCTGGATAGGGATCGCGCCCGAAAATCGGATCAAAACCCATAAGCTTCCCACTGACCGCAGTGGTTCCACCGGCTTCAAGGATAACGGAATCAATCCCTCGGCTGGCCAACTCCCTCGCTAGGAAAGTTCCGGCGGCGCCGGCACCGACGATACAGACATCGGTTTGCACGTTCGCCGGGGCCGCGCCTGAGTCAAGATCAATCCAGTCCCAATATTTCATCGTACTGCACTCACCAATCTTTGAAGATGGCCAACGCTGCGCGTCGATACCAACAGACAGCCGGTTGCATTTCTTTTCAAAGCTTGGCGGATCGTGATCGCGGGCTCAGCCGACACATAAGTCGAGTGATCGCCGCTAAGGTAACCGTAGGTGAACTGCATATTTCTTTCGAAGTTCGCCAAAAAATCAGCTTGCCGAATATCAAGACTGTCCTTTGTCTGGACCACAGAAGCCAACGGATGTCCTTGAAAAAGTAGCGGAATAATACTTCCACTCAAACCAGCTACTCCCCACGCCCTGATCCTGCCGCGCTGTTTCTCGCGTTCCAGCCAAGTGAGCGTCTCTTCGGCAAGCAAGGAACTCAGGTCAGGCTCGTGCAGAAAAAGGAAGTCGACATAGTCAGTACGAAGACGACAAAGGCTTTCTTTGAGGCTTTCTTCTGCCCTTTTTACCTGTAGATCCACCAGTGGGGCAGCGACACGGCGAATAATCATTCCAACACCCTTGCGAAACAGAACGCTCGTGATTCGTCTTGAGGCCGGCCCATATGTATACAGCCCCACCTTGGTAGATATAGTGACCTGTGCTCGCTTTTTCCTTAAGTGCTTGCCGAGATCGCACTCTGCAAGTCCATATCCATAGTAAGGTGCGGTATCAAAATGGGTGACGCCTTCGTATTGAGCCGCTCCTAGCAACGATTGTCGTTTGCGACCAGAGAAAACATGGTGCAAAGACCCAGTACCAAAGCCCAATCGTGAGACTTCGATATCAGTTCCCTCTATGCATAACCTTGCGACCATAAATCAATTTGCGATAAGGTGCTTGCTGTCAAGCCCTCAATCCTTCTTTCGCAATACAAAACCGACAACATTTTTCATCCAACACATCAAACTATCCTTTAACTAAACTTCACAAAAGAAGGTGCTTCAACTGACTCTTTTGCTAGCCACTTATATAAGTCTGACATCTGCTGGCCAATTGAAAGCCATGAAAAGTCTTTAATCATCCAGTTCCGCCCGTTGTTGCCCATCTCCCGAAATTCATGTGTATCGCGTCCAAGCAAATCCTCGAGCCCTGCGATCAATGGTTCTCGACCGATCTCAATCCAGCGGCCGGCAACTTGCTCATCTAAACCTGACCAAGGCGCACCCTTTGTCACTAAAGCAGGAGTTCCCGAAGCAAGGGCTTCTGCCACGCTCATGCCAAAGTTTTCAGAGTGCGTGGGCAAAACGAAAAGATCAGCATCTGCATAGGCCTGCCACTTTGCCATACCGTGCAGCCCACCTGAGAACTCGATGCGGTTAAGCCCGAGACTAACGGAGAGCGACTTCAACTTTGCCAGATAGCCACTTGCGCCATGGTAACCGTCGTCACTACCCACAATCCGCAGCTTCCACTCGGGAAAGCGAGATTGGACGGCACCCCAAGCAAGAAGAAGCATGTCGAGCCCCTTTTTTGGATGTATGCGCCCCAAGAACAAAAGTGTACGCGTTGCACTTTCAGTCCTGAACATAGGAGGCGGAATATCGACCCCGTTGGGTATCACTGCCACGGGCTGCCTGAAACCCAATCGGCGAATATCCTCGCACTCACTCTCAGCCGTAGCATGGAAACATGCGGCAGATTCCACCGCAGGTCGTTGAATTAATGTCCAGAAAGGCTTCTTCAGCACAGAGCCATTAGCCATTGCCCATGTTGACCAAGTCCCTCGAGGAGATACAACATACGGAACCCCGTGACGGGCAGCCACTTGACCAGGATACACAGCGTTCATCTGCCACATACCGTGGTTATGAAGTATGTCCACTTTCCTCTCAATGACCTCATATTCCAACCATCTCGCCATATCGGGCGATCTTCCAAGTCTGCGAGGACCAAAACCAATATTGAACGTACGCAAAAAAACTGGAGGGTCCTTAATCGGCGCCCATTCCATAGCCGCCAAAGCAACTTGGTCACCCAAATTAATTAACGATTGGCATAACCGCACCACCGAATAAGACGGGCCGCTGGCTTCTTCAGATATTGATGGTGTGACGTTAATTGAGTACATCGGTAATCCTCCCCTTTTGCAAGGGAGTTAGAAGTAGAAACGTTACGCAGCCATGGCCAATCGCTGCTTTGGTGTGAACCCGCCCAATGCCATGTTTGGGCGGTCATGGTTGTAAGACCACATCCACTTCGTAGCA
>Ga0214921_10002868_pt1 | contig 27284 bp, 24 predicted proteins | sample LL1505_MetaG_FD_177992 | JGI IMG/M metagenome (GOLD analysis project Ga0214921, IMG submission 177992) | Freshwater microbial communities from Lake Lanier, Atlanta, Georgia, United States - LL-1505 | ecosystem: Environmental > Aquatic > Freshwater > Lake | place: USA: Georgia | collected... | reverse complement strand
TTGGAGAAATCGTCCATCAAGATTGCCTTAGCAGAATCCTGTACAGGTGGCTTATTGGCAGCCCACCTGACAGCTCAAGCAGGATCAAGCCGTTGGTTTGATCGTGGCTTTGTCACCTATAGTAACGCAGCCAAAACCGAGAGTGTTGGGGTATCGCCCTCACAGATTGAGCAATACGGTGCGGTCAGTGAAGAGATCGCCAAAGCCATGGCTCAGGGAGCGTTGAAACACAGCGAAGCCCAAACAAGTATCGCCATCACCGGCATTGCTGGACCAGGCGGCGCCACTGAAAACAAACCAGTTGGCATGGTCTGCTTTGCTTGGGCAATTCAGAAGCCAAGTAATCCTGCGCGGCTGATCGGAAACACTCAGCACTTCAATGGCGATCGTCAGGCAATCCGTGAACAAGCCTGTATTTATGCTCTAGACCAATTAATACAAATCCTAAGCCGCCCAGACTGAGCTGTTGACTCTTAATTAGACTTAAGCCAACCTTTATGGCGGAAGTACCCTAATGGAATCATCGCTGAAATAATCATGGTGATGATGGCGGCCGGATAACCCCAGGTCTCTTTTAACTCGGGCATAAACTCAAAGTTCATACCCCAAATGCTAGCGAGCAGGGTGGGCGGCATCAGGGCGACCGAAACCACAGAGAAGATCTTAATAATTTTGCTCTGGTTCAAACTAATAAAGCCAACGGTTGCATCCATTAAAAAGTTGATCTTATCGAACAAAAATGCGGTGTGGTTTTCTAAGGAATCGATATCGCGTAAGATTTGACGTGCCTCTTCTTGCTGCTCATCTGAGAGTAATTTGCTGCGCATTAGAAATGAGAGGGCGCGTCGAGTATCCATTACGTTACGACGAATGCGGCCATTGGTATCCTCCTCAGTCGCAATCGTCTCTAGAACACCTGCGGCATCGGCATCGGTAATAGTTTCAGATAAGACGCGCTTACCCGCTTGCTCTAGATTTTCATAAACCTCCTCAAGCGCGTCTGCCGAGTATTCAGCATCGGTTGAGTACAAATCCAGGAGAACATCTTTGGCATTACTAACAGAGCCTGGACGCAAACGTGCACGCAAGCGGACAAGCCGAAATACTGGCAAATCTTCATCATGAATGGAGAACAATACCTGATTGGTTAATACGAAAGCCACCCTCACGTTGCGTGATGTGTCTTCTTCGTCTAACAAGAAATCAGTGCGAATATGCAGATGCCCATCGTCTGCCTCAAAGTAACGAGCAGACGCTTCCAAATCACCTAAATCATCCAGTTCTGGCAGTTGAACTGCAAAAGCTTCTTTGATCCAGAGGAGTTCTTCCTCTTCCGGGTCGATGACGTCAATCCAAATAGGATTATGGTGCTGAAGTAGTTCATTGCGATCTTCGACTTGCTCTTGCGATAGACGGCCATTTTGTAGGACGAACAAGTTGATCATGGTGAACTCCCGACGAATGCGCTAGTTTATCCTATGCACTATGAACAGTTCATTACATGTGACAAAAAAGGGGGGGTCCTTTCGGGATCAGATTGAGGCTGCTTGGGCTTCACAGGGCAGCATGCTCTGTTTGGGGCTAGACCCAGACCCCAAGCGATTCCCATCCTGCCTAGCCGGTAAGCCTCAAGCCATCCTAGAGTTTTGTCAGACAATTGCCGATGCGACCGCAGACCTGGTTTGTGCTTTTAAACCACAGTTTGCCTACTTTGCCTCTCAGGGGGCCGAGGCCCAACTCGAAAAGCTAATCGCTCATCTCAAAACCAAGTACCCCAATATCCCCGTTATCTTGGATGCCAAACGTGGAGATATTGGCAGTACTGCGGAGCACTATGCCCTAGAGGCCTTTGAACGATATGGGGCCGATGCAGTAACGGTCAATCCCTATATGGGCAAGGATTCGATTGAGCCTTATTTGCAACATGCAGGCAAGGGAGTAATCATTCTCTGCAGAACCTCTAACCCCGGTGGCTCCGATCTGCAAAACCTTCATGTTGGGAATAATGGGGCTCTCTTTGAAAAAGTGGCCCAGCTCGCAAAAGAATGGGATCAATCTGGTCAGATTGCTCTGGTGGTTGGTGCAACCTATCCCCAAGAAATTGCCAAAGTTAGATCGATTGTGGGTGATATGCCTCTATTAATCCCTGGAATTGGTGCACAGGGTGGCGATATTGAGGCTACTGTGATGGCTGGTGCAATTTCTAAGCGTCCAGGTATCGGGATGATGATTAATTCTTCTCGTGCAATTTTGTATGCCAGCTCAGGTGACGATTATGTGAGCGCTGCGAGAGGGGTTGCGCAAGAGACCCGCAATGCGCTGCGTACTGCCCAAGAAAAACTAAAGTAAAAATCCGGTTAGAAACGAAGCTGCTGGATTATTTCTATTTTGGCTTGGGAAGAGCAATTCGGTCCATACCCTCCAAGATAAATTGTTGGCGAGCACTAAAGTCAATGCTGCCTCGTTTGCAATATTTACTCTTATCAAAGCATTTTGGTGCCGGCAAGGCGGATGCCAAAGAGACAGCTTGATCACGGGTAATATTTTTTGGAGTGCTCACAAAGTAATGTTGGGTAGCAGCACCAACTCCAAAAATACCCTCGCCCCACTCGACCGAGTTCATATAGATTTCTAAGATTCGTTGTTTTGATAAAATAAGTTCCAATAATCCCGTAACGATTAGCTCTTGAGTCTTGCGGAAGTAATTCTTCTCTGAGGAGAGAAATAAGTTCTTAGCCAATTGTTGAGTAATCGTGGACCCGCCGCGCACGACCTTACTGCCTGCTTTTTGATTTCTCTCCCAAGCTTTTTGCATATCCTCAATTCGAACGCCTGGATGTATAAAGAAGATATCGTCCTCGCTCACTAAAATTGCGCGCTTGAGATCATTGCTAATTTGTGCATAAGGAACCCAACGATGTTGAATCGGGCAAGTGAAACTAAGATGACATAGTCGCCAATGCTCTGCCCTCTGAAAAGCGGTGCTACTTGGATTAATAAAGATCCATAATGTAATTTGCACTACAAAATACAATTGGATCGCAACAAACCCCCAAGTAATGCATTTTAAGAAATAGGTCAGCCACCGCATGGGGCCTAGGCCTGTCGCAGGCTCGAAAGGACTGAGCGTGTTCCTAGCGACTCTATATTCAGCTTGCGCCAAAGAATAAATGCTTCTGCTGCTTGCTCCACCAACATTCCAAGACCATCACTAACCCGACAGCCGTTCTGCAGAGCCTGATGCATGAAAGGCGTGATCTTGCCGTAAAGTAAATCATAGGCAAAACAACTGGACTGGAATACATGCTTTGCGGCCAAATCGCTCAATGGGCTTTGCTGTTCCAAGCCGGCTGCGCTTGCATTAATAACCAAATCAAACAAAGGCACATTATCTTGCTCTAGTTTTAAGAGTGGCCAGGCCTCTAAATCCACCGCCAAGGAATTGGCAAGATTTTTAAATGTAGCAACTAATTCTTCGGCCTTATGAATGGTCCGATTTACCACCACCAGACTATTTGGCGCTTCTTGCAGAATAGGGCCAATGATGCCGCGACTGGCGCCACCGGCGCCTACTATCAATACACGTTTGTTATTTAGCCCAATACCCTGTGACTGCAAATCACGGACCAAGCCGATTCCATCCGTATTGTCACCAATCAATTGACCATTCTCAAGCCATAAGGTATTAACAGCACCCGCTAATTTGGCGCGTGAACTTAATTGCTGACATTGGACGAAAGCATCGAGCTTGAAAGGGACTGTTACATTGGCGCCCTTACCGCCCATTTGAAAAAAAGCAGCAAGCATCTTGGCGAATTGATCGAGCTCGGGCTGTATACGGATATAACTGATACGTTGTCCACTATTACGAGCAAATTGCTCATGAATTAAAGGGGATTTACTGTGCGCAATGGGATTGCCAAAGACAGCATACACATCCCTATCTTTAAAAAGCTCGGGCTCTAATCGCAACAGAAATGGATAAGCACTCATTGATTCATGCCATTCTTTAATTCAAAACGGTTTCCAGATTGCTCTTTGGTGTCGCGTGTGAACTCAAAAGTAGAGACCCAATCCAAAATGTCGAGCTGCCGACGCATCTCTGGAGGAAAGGGGCCATATGGTGCGGCCGCTCGCACAATCGCAATCGCTTGACGGTCTAACTCCCGAACTCCTGATGAACGGCTTACCTCAATACCTTCGCGTCCCTTACTATTTGTAGCAATATAGCCTTCAGCATCGACACTGACTGTTAAAACTAAGCTTCCATAGATAGGACGCCCCTGCACTCTCGGAAAGAAAGTATTGCCATAGGCCTCAATCTTTTGGCGCATAGCATCGTAGTAATACGCAAAGGCCACGGTCTTTGTACTACTAGCGCTTAACACTGCCCGCCGCGGTAATCGCCCCTCGGGGCTAAGACGTTTTGCTAACTCAGCCTCTAGAGCATTCATTTCTGTAATCTGTTTAGCCTCTTCCCCACTTCGTTTACCGGAAGCCTGTTTTTTATCAGCCTCTAATTTAGACAGCAACTGCTTTTGACGTTTCTCAAGTGCTTCCAATTTTGCATCTGCGCCCAAACGCGCGCGATGCATCGCGCTGGCATCTTGATTAATGGTCAAACCACCCCCATCGAGATCTGCTTGGGCAAGCTTCTGTGCGTTTTGAGGTGGCGATTTAGTACTAGCATTTACTAGGACAACGCTTAATGGTGTACTTAGGCGACGATCCTGTTCCTGCGCCTCAAACCAGCGATGACCCAAAAGTAAGACGTGGACTAACAGAGAAAGAGCTAAGGCAATCCACAAGGGGCGGATACGGATAGGCGGACGGGCCAGGTTCATAGTGAGGTTCACTCTGAAGAGCCCATTGCAATTTCATTAGAGGCTGCGGGCTCGCCTAGGTCGGGAGGGCTTTCAATCTCGACCAAACGAGCGGCAGCGGTCAATTGCAATAGATCGATATCCATAACCTCAATCTTAGCCCGAGCCATCCTCGCTTGATTGGCCAGCTCAGGAATCGGTAAATGCAAGGGGATAGGCTCAAGGCGGGACATTCCTTCTTTAAGATGACGGGCATGTATTAACTTGGGCAAGCCTTGCTGGGAAAGCCATCGTAAGCACCAGTATTTTTCAATTCGATCTTGGTGCTCGCCATAGTGTTGATAAACGTTCTCAAAGTCAGCCGCAATCCCCATCAAGGTCGCATCTTTGGGCGAGAATGGTGCCACCATCTTTGCGGTTACTCCATTTCGGACGAGTGCTATTAATTGCCATTGATTCAATAAATCAGAATAGCGTCGCAAGGGGGATGTGCACCATGCATAGAAATCAAGACCCAAGCCCTCATGAGGTCCCGGAGTTGTTTGCATCCGCGTACGCTGAGGGCCCCAACCCTTTTGGGTTCTAAATAGAGCGGGCAGGCCGTGCTCTGCTAACTGCTGTCCCCAAATGCGATTACACAAAATCATGCATTCTGCAACGATCGAATCCAAAATAGAACCGCGTAAGCGTGGCTCTATTTCTACGACACTTTGATCAGCGCTAATATGGAAATTAAAGTCTCGTGCTAAGGCATTGGTATCACTAATACCGAGTTGCTCAACCCGCAAGCCATTTTTTTCACGTTGCTCTTGACGCTTGCTATGTAAAAACTTGGCCAAGTTCCAAAGGATGGATAACTCTTTTTGATAGGGTAGGCCTGCGGCGGGATCCATCAAAGACTCTTCATTGACACTCTCCTCCAGATCATCTAAACGCAAATTGGCCTCGATGGGAACTAACTCTATCTTGGTTTCAGGTAATTGATCTAATAACTCTCCCTGAGCACTGATTTCTACATAAAGAGAAACTGCTGGACAAACTTTTCCTTGGTCTAAAGAAAAATAATGGATAAAGCTTTCTGGGAGCATGGTGATCTTATTGCCCGGAAAGTAGGCGGTAGACATTCGCTGGCGGGCCACTTGATCAAATGGATCATCCTTCTGTATCAATAGACCTGGTGCAGCGATATGTATACCCAATCGATAATGCCCGTGTTCAATAGGCGTTAGAGATAAAGCGTCATCAATCTCCGTAGTACTTGCATCGTCAATTGAGAACGCTCGCACTTGGGCAGTGGGTAAGCCTTCGATACATGCTTTCCATACATCCGGTGCAATACTAAAATCTGCCGAAAATCCAACCCCGCCCGGAAAATGCTGGCGTAAGAACTGTCCATGGTGATAAGTCAGGGGGGAATCCAATGCCCCACAACGCATCATTAACCGGGCTGGATGCTCGCCGGTCTGTTCACAAGCTCCACTAAAGGCTTTATACGCAAGGCTGTTTTTATCAGGCGAGAATAGCAATGTATTCACCTGCGGTCGTAATACCTCAGGCATTTGGCCTGCCACAAGGTCTGACTGCCATAACGCTTGCTGTTCTAATTCTTTTCGCTTGCGCTCAATCGCAGCCAAACCGGCCTGGAGTTGCTCAAGCGGAGCCCGCATAAATTTTCCGCGGCCCTTGCGACGAAAATAGACGGGGGCTCCTTGTAATGCAATGGCCAAGGCGACGAGTTGTTCGGTTGATACCGCATCTCCGAAGTATTCTTTAGCTATCGTTGAAAACAAGAACTCTTCATCCGGTGCGCAATCCCATAACAACTGTAAATCAATCGTTTTGGCCAATTGATTGGCGTTGCTAATGAGCGTTTGTGCGTCGGGCTTTTCAAATTCTAGCCATACCTCTTTTGCCTTAATCTTAAGATGCTTGCCCGATAGTGCACTAACCTGCCAAGACTGCGTATCACCAGAGCCCGAGGAAGATAAAACGGTAGCCGCACGTATATCGCCACCCTCCTCATACAGAAGATGCATTAGAGAGAAATCCCGCCGCTGGCTTCAATGGTCACGCCATTGACATAACTTGACTCGTCACTCGCTAAAAAGAGGTACACATTGGCTATCTCTTCGGGGGATCCCAGGCGCGACATCCAAGACCGCTTCTCAATCCCTTGCAAAATATCTTCTGGCATTGCCTTCACCATCTCTGTGGCGATAAAACCTGGGCAAACTGCATTGACGCGAATGCCCTTCTGACCAAACTCTCTTGCCCAAGTCTTGGTAAATCCAATTACGCCGAATTTAGAAGCTGAGTAATTGGTCTGCCCAAAATTGCCATATAAACCTACTACGCTTGAAGCGTTGATAATCGAGCCTTTTTTTGCCTCAAGCATGTGGGGAACAATAATTTGCGTACAGTTAAATACACCCTTTAAGTTGACATCAATCACCTCATCAAATTGCTGCTCAGTCATTTTGACCAAGCGGGCATCTTGAGTAATGCCCGCATTGTTAATCAATATATCGATATGCTGATGCTTGGCAATCACCTCATCGACCACCGCTTGAATACTGGCGCGATCGGTAACGTTCATGACATGGGGCTCGGCCTGCTTCAGTTGAGATGCCGCTTCTTTGACCGCATTCGCATTAAGGTCCGTGAGTATGACCTTCGCACCTTCTTCATCAAAGCGCTTGGCGGTAGCAAAACCAATGCCATTGGCACCGCCCGTAATTAAAGCCACTTTATTGCGTAATCGCATCACTACTCCTTTTTACTGTTTCTGATTTCTACTTCAGACAAGCGCTGCAATATTTTTTGATGCACACCACCAAAGCCACCATTACTCATTACCAAAATATGATCGCCCGGTTTTGCAGATGTACAAATACTCTCTACGAGGCGACCTAAATCCTGAAAACTTTTACCGCGCTCCGCTAAAGGAGCGATAGCCTCTTGCAAGTCCCAGCCCAGAGCATCCTTGCCACTAATTGCGCCATATGCAAAGACCAAATCAGCAGCGTGCAAGCTCTCCGGGAGTTGTGATTTCATAACCCCTAACTTCATCGTATTAGAGCGAGGCTCCAATACCGCTAGGATACGTTCATTACCGACCCGCTTTCGAAGACCATCGAGTGTCGTTGCAATCGCTGTGGGGTGATGAGCAAAATCATCATAAACATGAATATGATTCTTAATACCAATTAACTCAAGACGCCGTTTCACATTCTTAAACTCAGCCAGCGCCTTCGCAGCATCTTCCGGATGAATACCAATATGGTTTGCCGCTGCTATAGCAGCTAGAGCGTTCATTTGATTGTGCTTGCCCATCACCCCAGAGTTGCTTGCCCAATGGACCTCAGCGCATTTTTGCCCTCTCTGTAGAACTGCAAAATCAGCACCTGGCTTCCCTTCTGCATTCAGCAGGTCTACCATTGACCAATCGCCTATCTTTTCTCCAAAACGCTCTAATGGGCTCCAGCAGCCACGCTCAATCACCCGTTCTAGCGATTGCTCCATAGCATTTGTAATCACCAAACCTTTTTGAGGAATAGTTCGAACGAGATGATGAAATTGGGTCTCAATCGCTGTGATATCTGGAAAAATATCAGCGTGATCAAATTCTAGGTTGTTCAGAATTGCAGTATGTGGTCGATAGTGAACAAACTTGCTGCGTTTATCAAAAAAGGCGGTGTCATACTCATCAGCCTCAATCACAAAGTAAGCGCCCTTCCCAAGGCGAGCCGATACCGTGAAATTTAAAGGGACCCCACCAATTAAGTAACCCGGGCTTTGTTGATTAAATTCCAATATCCACGTGAGCATCGCAGTTGTTGTGGTTTTGCCATGAGTACCGGCAACCGCCATGACGTGTTGACCCCTTAAAACATGCTCGCCCAACCACTGCGGACCAGAGGTGTAAGGCAGTCCTTGGTTTAGGATCTCCTCTAACAGAGGATTACCACGCGACACCACATTGCCAATTAGAAATAAATCTGGTTTCGATTTAAATTGTTGTAATTGATCGGGAGAGTATCCTTCGATCAGTTCTATTCCTTGGGCCTCAAGCTGAGTACTCATGGGAGGATAAACATTGGCGTCGCAACCGGTCACTTGATGACCTGCTTGACGGGCAATTGCCGCTATCCCACCCATAAAGGTTCCGCAAATGCCCAAGATATGTATATGCATGCGAGGATTTTAGCCAAGGAGCTCCATGAACCGTCGTCAATTTTTACTCGGTGGCAGTATCGCCATCATTGCAGCTGCCGCTGGCGCCCTCATAGCTAACTGGAGAACAAGCGTTGGCTCGGCCTCGCATGAGGCTGTCAAGGCACTTTTTGAACGGGAATGGTTTTCGCCAGACCAAAAGCCAATTTCAACAGTGGATTGGAAAAATAAGGTCCTAGTCGTCAATTTTTGGGCTTCATGGTGCCCACCCTGCGTCGAAGAAATGCCTGCTTTAGACAAAATTCAAGGGGAATATGACCCTAAAAATATGCTAATTGTCGGTATCGGCATCGATTCACCCTCTAATATTCGTCAATTTATAGAAACAACGATCATTTCCTATCCTATTGTTTTAGGGGGGCTTGGCGGGAATGAGATCAATAAAATGCTTGGCAACCCCTCTGGGGCCCTACCATTTACTGTAGTCATCAACCCCAAAGGTGAGATAAAAAGCCGTAAATTAGGCAAGATATCTGAAGATGAGCTTAGAAAGATGATAAAAGACGTTATTTAACGAAAGATCATGAATCTTAGCTCAAATTTCGGTTGGTCTTTTTAAGCCATTTATGCCTTATTTCCACCTAAAACTGCTTTTTTCTGGGAATCGACAGACCTTACGGGTATACTTCATCTTTCACGATTTACCTTAGTTCCTACCTAAATTTGGTGGTATTTTTCAATAACTGTAGCGATCTATGCAAAAAAATTCTGTTAATCGATCGGTTCTTGTAATCCAGGGGCCTAATTTAAATCTATTAGGCATGAGGGAGCCAGAGGTCTACGGCACGATTACCCTCGAAGACATTCATAAAAAACTGGCTGACTTAGCAAAGCAGGCTGATATTTCCTTAGAGACTTATCAGAGCAACCATGAGGGCGAACTCATTGATCGCGTTCAAAAGGCAAAAAAAGATGGGGTTAGTTTCATCATCATTAATCCAGGCGGCTTTACTCACACCAGTGTTGCCCTAAGGGATGCCCTTGCTGGTGTTGCTATTCCTTTTATTGAGGTTCATTTATCCAATATCCATCAGCGCGAAGAGTTCCGCAAGCATTCTTACTTTTCCGATTTAGCCATGGGTGTTATTTGCGGCTTAGGGGCTCATGGATATGAACTTGCCCTCAATACGATTCAACACAAACTATCTTCCACATAAACATCCTTCAATACGAGGTTTGGCATGGACTTAAGAAAACTAAAGACATTAATCGATCTAGTCTCAGATTCAGGGATTTCAGAGCTAGAAGTTAGCGAGGGTGAGGATAAAGTTCGTATTGTGAATACACGGGGCGGCCCAACTGCAAGTACTTATGCTGGCTCTAGCCCCAGCACCGTTGTCATGGCGGCACCGATACCGCTAGAACCCTCCTCCCCCGCCCCTATCGCTGTTGCTACTGCACCCAGCGTGGCGACAGAAGGCTTTACCCAAAAATCGCCGATGGTTGGAACCTTCTATCGCTCACCAAACCCCGAGGCACCTGCTTTTGTCAATGTAGGCGACACCGTAACGGTTGGGCAAACCTTGTGCATCATTGAAGCAATGAAGCTCCTTAATGAAATTGAATCTGAGAAAGCGGGCATCGTTAAACAAGTTCTATGTGAAAACGGTCAAGGTGTTGAGTTTGATCAACCTCTTTTTATCATCGCCTAATCCACACCAAAGCCCAAATCATGTTTGACAAAATCCTCATCGCTAATCGCGGCGAAATTGCCCTACGCATCCAGCGCGCCTGTCGTGAGCTTGGTATCAAGACCGTGGTGGTTTACTCCACTGCCGATAAAGAGGCTAAATATGTAAAGCTTGCCGATGAGGCGGTTTGCATCGGGCCAGCCCCCTCAGGTCAGAGCTACCTTAATATGCCGGCCATCATTTCTGCTGCAGAGGTAACTGATGCCGAAGCAATTCATCCAGGCTATGGCTTTCTATCAGAGAACGCAGACTTTGCAGAGCGTGTTGAAAAATCGGGTTTTGCATTTATCGGTCCTCGGCCCGAATCCATTCGTCTGATGGGCGATAAGGTTTCTGCTAAGAATGCCATGATCAAGGCCGGGGTTCCCTGTGTGCCCGGTTCGGCAGGGGCATTACCCACCGATAACCCCAAAGAAATTATTGCGACTGCTAAACGCGTTGGCTACCCCGTCATCATTAAAGCAGCCGGTGGTGGTGGTGGTCGTGGGATGCGCGTAGTTCATACCGAGGCAGCTCTTTTAAGTGCCGTAAATATGACCCGCGAAGAGGCGGGACGAGCTTTTGGCAATCCAGAGGTTTATATGGAAAAGTTCTTGGAAAAGCCACGCCACGTCGAGATCCAAGTGTTAGCTGATACACACGGCAATGCCCTTTGGCTTGGTGAGCGTGATTGCTCCATGCAACGTCGCCACCAAAAAGTTATCGAAGAGGCTCCAGCACCAGGTATTGATCGAAAACTAATTGCTAAGATTGGTGAGCGCTGTGCTGACGCTTGTAAAAAAATTGCCTATCGGGGTGCTGGTACGTTTGAGTTCTTATATGAAAACGGCGAGTTCTTTTTTATTGAGATGAACACGCGCGTTCAGGTTGAGCATCCAGTTACTGAAATGATTACGGGTATTGATATTGTGCAGGAGCAAATTAAGATTGCGGCTGGGCAAAAACTTAGTTTTCGCCAACGCGATGTTATCTTTAGAGGGCATGCTATCGAATGTCGTTTAAATGCTGAAGACCCCTTCAAGTTCACGCCAAGCCCAGGGCGGATTCAGTCCTGGCACATGCCAGGCGGCCCTGGAATCCGAGTTGATTCTCATGCCTACAGCGGCTACATGGTGCCACCTAACTACGATTCGATGATTGGGAAATTGATTGCCTATGGGGCGACTCGAGAACAAGCTATTCGTAGAATGCGTATTGCACTCTCAGAGATGGTGATTGATGGTATTCAGACGAATGTACCGCTACATCGGGAACTGATGCTCGACTCAAAATTTGTGGAAGGCGGCACGAGCATTCATTATCTTGAGCAACGTCTTGAGGAGCAGTCAGCTACTCGCGGCAAGAAATAATTACTTGTTTTGATTCTCTAATTTAGATGCCGTATCGCGAACTCCAATTTACGGTAGGTGCTGAAATTGCTGAACCCTTAGGTGATGCCCTAATGGAAATTGGGGCTCTTTCAGTTTCGGTGGAAGATGCGGCTGCCGGCGGATATGATGAAAATCCCCTCTACGGAGAGCCCGGCCTTTCACCAGAGGTGCAAGCATGGGATCTTTCGAGTGTCAAAGCTCTCTTTAGTAAAGATCTGGATCTACCCCTTAATGATTTAGTTGCCGAACTCAAGGAAGCTGGGTTTTCAGTAAACCAGCCTCAAGAAGTCATCATTGCAGATCAGGATTGGGTTCGTTTAACTCAAAGTCAATTTGAGCCTATCCACGTGGGTAAGCGAATCTGGATTGTTCCGTCCTGGCACCAAACGCCTAATGATCCGGATGCCATTTGTTTGGCAGTTGATCCTGGCCTCGCATTTGGAACTGGCAGCCATCCCACCACCCGACTCTGTCTAGAGTGGCTGGAGCAATGTAGCCAAGAATCTGCACTAAACAGTCAGAGCCTCTTAGACTATGGTTGTGGCTCCGGAATCCTAGCGATCGCAGCATACAAACTTGGTTTTGGGGAAGTATTCGGTACAGACATTGATCCACAGGCGATTGAATCAGCCAGAACAAATGCTCAACAAAACCAAACGCGGATTCAATTTCAATTGCCGGACGATATCGAGAATGCCGTTGGCAATCAAGTATTTGATGTAGTGATCGCAAATATCTTGGCTAACCCTTTGCAAGTACTCGCACCAGCTCTTATTGCACGTCTTAAACCAGGCGGTCAACTCGTTCTGTCTGGAATATTAGAGCGTCAAGTTGATGAGGTGATTGCAAGCTATCAGAACAGCCTTCAACTCTCTGTCTGGGGTATCGATGAGGGTTGGGTATGCCTAATCGGTAAATTGAGCCCTAAAGCTCAAAATATGGCGTTTAGCTCCCCACGATCGATTCATGACGAACCAAAAAAATTATCTGGCTCAGGATTGAAACATATCGTTACAAAATCGGGCCTCATAAAAAAGCCTCTTTCTATCAAAAAACAATTATTGGCTGGACTAGCAGTACTTTTGATCGCTTATCCATTTGCTACAGCGTTCTGGCGAATGCCTATGCTTCATGCGCTTGCCCCAAGCATGGATGGCAGTCCTAACTCAATCGGGTTATCTGCTTTCAAAGCCGTTCAAACGATCGATAACTTTTTATGTGAATGGATTCCATGTGATCGTAAGGCTATTGCTGATTTCAAAGCATGGCGCTTTATATCGGCCAATCTAGGCATTGCAGAAATAAACAACCGTGATCCTGGCTTGCCAGCCGCGCAATCGATGTTACAAATCGAGTTACAAAACCGCTTAGCTCTCCCCATCGCAATTCCTGGACTTGAACTCATTTTGACCGATGCGGATGAGAAAACCATTGTCCGCATACTGCTCTCTCCTGAAGAGTGGCTTCCGAAGACCTGGCAAAGCACACATCCTGATTTTTTATTAACCGGCGCATCAGCGGGAGAGGTATTTAACCTATCAATCCCCCTTCAAGTTCCCTCGAATGCCGCAGGCTATCGCCTGCGTGTAGCATATCCCACTCAATCTCCCACCAATCCATGACAGAAAGTATTTATGGCTAGCATCATTTGTGGCTCTATTGCCTACGACACCATCATGACCTTTGAAGGTCGTTTTCAAGATCAGATCTTGCCCGATCAGATTCATATTCTGAATGTAGCCTTTTTGGTACCTAGCATGCGCCGAGAATTTGGTGGTTGCGCAGGGAACATTGGCTACAACCTCAAACTACTAGGGGGTGAGCCTTTGGTAATGGCAACGGTTGGGGCAGATGCCGACCCCTACCTTCAGCGCCTTGATGATCTTGGAATGAACCGATCCCATGTCAAGAAACTGGATGAGGCCTTCACTGCACAAGCCATGATCACAACCGATATGGCCAATAACCAAATTACTGCCTTTCACCCAGGCGCCATGAATCACTCTCACCTCAATCGCGTTACAGACTGCCTTAGTACTCTTGGTTCCGCGAGTCCACACTTCGGTATCGTAGCGCCTGATGGACGGCTTGGTATGTGGGAGCATTGTCACCAATTTGTAGAGGCAGGCGTACCCTTTATGTTTGATCCAGGCCAAGGTTTACCAATGTTTAATGGTCAAGAGCTTCTCGAACTTGTAAAGCTTGCCAGTTACGTTGCCGTGAATGACTATGAAGGCGAAATGCTTTGTCAGCGCACTGGCCTATCTTTAGAGCAAATTGCTAAGGAAGTAAAAGCGCTGATTGTGACCAAAGGGGCGCAAGGGGCACAAATCTATGCCGATGGCAAAAGTATTGCCATAACCGCGGTCAGACCGGAAAAAGTGATTGATCCAACCGGTTGCGGTGACGCATTCCGCGGGGGGCTACTTTATGGTCTAGAAAATAAATTGGATTGGGAGACCACGGGAAGACTTGCCAGCCTAATGGGTTCAATCAAAATCGCTCATCAAGGGCCCCAAAATCATCAACCCCCCCGCTCCGAGATCATGACGCGTTTTAAAGACGCCTTTGGCTATTCTTTCTAAGCCATAAAAATGGGGTCCCGAAGGACCCCATCAGTACTAGCTCAACTGTCCGTTCAGCTTTCGCTTAGGGACGGCTGCCTGTAGGAAAAGGCCAAGCCGCAGCCGGGTTCAACGCAGTGTGCGCTGATTCAGCAACGGCGGGCTTAGCCGCGGGCTTTTTTACAGAAGCCCCTTTCTTTTTGGCAGCAGGCCTTTTCTTAGCTGCTTTTTTAGCAGGCTTTTTCTTGGCAGCTTTTTTCTTCTTAGCAGCAGGACGCTTTTTAGCTACTTTTTTCTTAGCAGCTTTTTTAGCGGCAGGCTTCTTAGCTGCTTTTTTGGCAGCTGGGCGCTTTGCTGCTTTTTTGGCAGCTGGGCGCTTCTTAGCTGCTTTTTTGGCAGCTGGTTTCTTAGCAGCTACTTTTTTCTTAGCAGCTGGTTTCTTTGCAGCAGACTTCTTTTTGGCGATTGCCATAGTGATTCTCCTTCACGTGAGGATTAGAACAAACTACTGTTTAAGAAAACCCGACCATTACTCTGTAGAGCACCTTGCGGTGCCATATAGGAAACGAGCGAGCTATTCATCGGCGCGCGGCTTGAAACTTGCTGCTGCACGCTAATGAATCTTGGAAAAAAAGCCGCAACCTTTGCAGGAAGCGGCTTTTTAAATGGGGTAAAAAAAATGGGGAAAGAGATCCGGTCACCCTGTACGCTGGGTTTTCGCATTTGTGCCTGTTTTAATCGACTGCGAGTACTAATCAACCGTCCTATCTCCTATGTTTGCCGGACGGGGCGTTAATTTAGGCTGTGTCTACTCCCAATTTAACGCACCACCGGTTTGATACTCAATCACTCTGGTCTCAAAAAAGTTTCTCTCTTTTTTCAGATCTATCATTTCTGACATCCATGGGAATGGATTCTCTTCATTTGGATACATGGAGTCAAGTCCTATTTGCATGCATCGGCGATTACAGATGAATCTAAGGTAGCTTTTGAACATTGGCGCGTTCAATCCAAGCACCCCTCTTGGCATCGTATCCTCGGCATAGCGATACTCCAACTCAACCGCTTTTTCAAAGATGCTACGGATCTCCTCTTTGAACGCAGAAGTCCATAGCTGTGGGTTCTCCAGCTTGATTTGGTTAATCAAATCGATCCCAAAATTACAGTGCATTGACTCATCGCGCAGGATGTATTGATACTGCTCTGCTGCACCAGTCATCTTGTTTTGGCGACCCATTGCGAGGATTTGCGTAAAACCAACATAAAAGAACAATCCTTCCATCACACAGGCAAAAACAATCAAAGAGCGCAACAATTTTTGATCATTTTCCAAAGTTCCAGTCTTAAAAGCAGGATCTGTGAGTACATCGATAAAGGGGATTAGGAACTCATCCTTAGCCCGAATCGAGGGAACTTCGTGATAAGCATTGAAGATTTCAGCTTGATCAAGGCCTAAAGACTCAACAATGTACTGATAGGCATGAGTATGAATAGCCTCTTCAAAAGCCTGACGCAACAGATATTGGCGGCACTCTGGGGCAGTAATTTGGCGATAGGTACCAAGAACAATATTGTTAGCCGCCAAAGAGTCAGCAGTAACGAAAAATCCTAAGTTACGCATGATGATGCGTCGCTCATCCTCTGTAAGCCCATTGGGGTCTTTCCATAGGGCAATGTCGCGGTTCATATTGATTTCTTGTGGCATCCAATGGTTTGCACAACCCGCCAGATACTTCTCCCAAGCCCACTTGTACTTAAATGGTACCAATTGGTTAACGTCCGTCGTGCCATTAATGACCCGTTTATCGGCCACGTTCACACGCCGCTCAATCGCTTCTGCAACAGGCTTGACTGGTTGCGCTGGCGGTGCCATAGCAACGCTATCCGCTTGAACAGGTGCTAACTGTGGCTGCGCTGGGGGCACAGGCATCGATGGGGGCGGGGCAAAGCCCGCCTTCGCTAACGCGGGTGCAACTTCATCGTCCCAGTTCAACATAATCTTCTCCTAATTCTTCCTATTAACTTAATTACAGCAAGGGTTACTGACACGCTTCACATTCTTCAAACCCAGGGTCGCCAGGGCGCATCGTGCATACCGGCCCATCTGCCGCTAGAGCTGGGGCTGTTTCTGTTCCGTTCGAAACAGAGTTCAGCTGGCCTGTTGCTACGGTCGACTTCTCAACGTGTGTAGCAGCCATAGTACGCAGGTAGTAGGTAGTCTTTAAACCACGCAACCAGGCGAGTTTGTAGGTATCGTCCAATTTCTTGCCCGAGGCACCTGCCATATAAATATTTAAGGATTGCGCTTGATCGATCCACTTCTGGCGACGGGAGGCCGCCTCGACCAACCAACTTGGCTCAAGCTCAAAGGCCGTAGCGTATAAATCACGCAAATCCTGTGGAACCCGATCGATCTTTGACAAAGTGCCATCGAAATACTTGAGGTCAGCAATCATCACCTCGTCCCAAAGCCCGCGGTCCTTGAGATCGCGAACGAGATAGTCGTTCACAACCGTAAACTCACCAGATAGATTCGACTTAACAAACAAATTCTGGAAAGTGGGCTCAATACAGGCCGATACCCCAATAATATTAGAAATCGTTGCAGTTGGAGCAATGGCCACGCAATTAGAGTTACGCATCCCGTGTTGCTTAATCTGACCGCGCAATGCATTCCAATCCATAGTGCTGGACTGATCGACTTCCACATAGCCGCCACGCTCATCTTGAAGCATTTTGAGGGTGTCTTGGGGAAGAATGCCGCGATCCCACAAAGATCCGTGATAGCTGCTGTAAGCGCCTCGCTCTTTGGCCAACTCACTAGATGCCTGGTAGGCGTAATAGCAAACGGCTTCCATTGAAGTATCTGCGAACTTCACTGCCGCATCACTAGCATACGGAATACGCTGCATATGTAAGCAATCCTGGAAGCCCATGATGCCTAAACCCACTGGGCGATGCTTCACATTTGAATTGCGCGCCTTGGCAACGGCGTAGTAATTAATATCAATGACGTTATCGAGCATACGCATCGCCGTCTGAATGGTTTTCTTGAGCTTGGTGTGATCCAAGACCATCTGACCATTTGCATCGGTGGTCATATGGGCAGTCAAGTTCACCGAACCTAAGTTGCAAACCGCAATTTCAGTCTCGTTGGTATTCAGGGTGATCTCGGTACATAGGTTCGAGGAATGCACCACGCCAACGTGCTGCTGTGGACTCCGAATATTGCAAGGGTCCTTAAACGTAATCCAAGGATGGCCGGTCTCAAACAACATCGCCAACATCTTGCGCCACATCTGAACTGCTGGCACCTTCTTCGATGGCTTAATCTCGCCAGCCTCTGCCCGCTTTTCGTAAGCAACATAAGCTTGCTCAAAGGCTTTGCCATACTTATCATGCAAATCCGGGGTGGTTGATGGGGAAAATAAAGTCCAATCACCGTTTTCCATCACCCTCTTCATAAACAAATCCGGAATCCAGTTCGAGGTATTCATATCATGGGTACGACGACGATCATCGCCCGTGTTCTTACGTAATTCCAAGAACTCTTCAATGTCTAAATGCCAGGTTTCTAAGTAGGCGCAGACTGCGCCCTTGCGTTTACCGCCTTGATTAACTGCAACGGCTGTATCGTTGACCACCTTAAGGAATGGCACCACACCCTGTGACTTTCCATTTGTACCCTTGATATGACTTCCTAGAGCACGAACATTGGTCCAATCATTACCTAGGCCACCTGCAAACTTAGACAAGAGAGCATTCTCTTTTAATGCTTCGTAGATACCATCAAGGTCATCGTCAACGGTCGTCAGGTAGCAACTGGATAACTGTGAACGTAAGGTAGCCGAGTTAAACAAGGTTGGGGTGCTTGACATAAAGTCAAAGGTAGAAAGAATCTCGTAGAACTCAATGGCACGACGCTCGCGCTCTGGCTCATTTAAGGCGAGACCCATCGCCACCCGCATAAAGAAGGCCTGCGGCATCTCAATACGATGATCCTCAATGTGTAAGAAATAACGGTCGTACAGGGTTTGCAGGCCAAGGTAATTGAACTGCAAATCTCTGTCGGCGCTAAGAGCAGATGAGATCTTAGCTAAATCAAACTCGAGTAAGCGCGGATCAAGCAGTTCAGCTTCGATGCCCTGGCGGATAAATTGTGGGAAATAATTCGGGTACTCGGCTTGCATATCGCCTTGCAAAACCTCACGGCCCAAAATCTCTTTACGGATCACGTGCATCAAAATACGTGCAGTAACTTGACTATAAGCAGGATCTTTTTCGATCAAAGTCCGCGAAGCCAAAATCGCCGAGTCATAGACCTGCGCCATTGGCACGCCATCGTATAAGTTCTTAATGGTCTCGCTCATGATCGGGCTAGCATCAATATGATTTCCCAATCCTTCACATGCAGCCTCAATCACCGTTCTGAGACCAACAACATTGAGGGGTTTGCTAACACCATTATCGTTGACCTGAACGGAGGGTAATGCGGCATCGGCAGCCTGATCTTGACTTGCACTTTGCTGGGCAGCGCGCTCTTGATTACGCTTCTCGCGATAAAGGACATAGGCGCGTGCAACATTATGCTCACCACTGCGCATTAAGGTCAGCTCAACTTGATCTTGAATATCTTCTATATGAAATGTGCCGCCATTGGGACGGCTGCGCAATAAAGCGCGCACTACGTTTTGGGTTAGCTGTTCTACCTGCTCACGAATCCGAGCCGAAGCGGCTCCCTGGCCTCCGTTCACAGCCAAAAATGCCTTAGTAACAGCAATTGCAATTTTGGATGGCTCAAATGCGACTACAGAACCATTGCGCCGAATAATTTTGTAGTCCGAGAGTTGCGTTGCTTGCGCCAGACCCACGCCACCCGCTACAAAATTCGCGGATGGGGTTTGGGTCAAACTAGCCCCTGCGCCGAGACCGCCTTGGTTTACTGGACTTGATTGGCCTGCAGCTTGAGGATCGGCGAAGGTCATATTACTCCTGCTATATGTATATTTTTATTGAAAAAAGGCTAATTTACAGAAAAAACACTAGATGTAGTGTTTTTCTATCGCCCTAGACACTAAGTATAGGCAAATATTTTAAATTTGGTAAGTCTTTTCTGACTCTATTTATTGGTAATTTCCCTATTAATTTCGAAAAAATCTGTTCTGCTGATACTAAGTAAGCAAACGCTTACCCATTGAACTAATGCTTAGCGAGAAGCGCTCCCAAAGGGTAATTTCTCTTCTGATAGCTTTGCTATTTTTGTTAAGCGCACCCAATCAAAGGATGGTCCGGGGTCCGTCTTCCGCTCTGGAGCAATATCACTATGCCCCGCAAACTGAAGGTCTGGATATTTCTTAAGCAAAACCCCGGTCACCTCGGCCAAGCTCGCGTATTGCTCATTTGTAAATGGGGTATCTCCATCGCCCTCTAACTCGATGCCAATCGAAAAATCATTGCATTTCTCGCGTCCACAAAATTGCGATACACCCGCATGCCAAGCGCGTTTATGAAGGGACACAAATTGTGTTGTTTTTCCCCTCCGGTCTATGAGAAAGTGGCTCGATACCTTTTGGTTAGCAATCTGCTCAAAGTAGGGATGCGCCTTGGGATCTAAATTATTCTGAAAGAAATCAACAATATTCCGCCCTCCAAATTCACCGGGCGGCAAGCTAATGTGATGGATCACCGCCAAATTGATGGCTATATCCTCTGGTCGTTCGTCAAAATTTGTCGATGCGCACCATTGCGCTTTACCCCACCAGCCCTTTTGGCTAATGCTATCGCGGTGCTCTGTGCAGCAGTAATAACGTCCGTCTTGGGGGAGCGCATCGTTTTGGGGCAGGTGAAGATCGCAATACGAACAGGAGACCATCCGCTGGGAGCTCGTTAAGGGGGTTTCTCCTTGCCGAATCTTTTTATCAGCTGTCTGAGCCTTGCTTTTCTTTTTAGCGATCAGCCACCAATAAGCAAGCCCCAGCCCTAAAACCAATAATGCCCACTTAAGCAAGGCTATACTCGCTGCAAAATAACTTCAGCGACAAAACGAGTTCCCGCATAGGTCAGGAGTAGGGCAAGAAATCCACCCAAGACCCATCGCACCGCACTTGGCCCTCGCAGACCAACTCGAATACGAGCGACTACAAGCCCTGTAAATAAAGCCCAGGAGAGGAGCGCAAATACTGTTTTGTGGTCAAACACTAAGGGCTTACCAAATAACTCTTGCGAGAAAAATAGTCCCGAAAATACAGTCAATGTTAATAAAACATAGCCCACATAAAGCAAGCGAAATAAAAAGCTTTCCATGGTCAATAAAGGCGGCAAACTCTCGACCCAAGTAGGTGAGCCTGCCATGCCATTTGCCATACCCTTGCGTAAAGCCCGATCTTGGACATTCATGAGCACCGCTAGCATCGCAGCCAGGCTAAAGAAACCGACCGCAAAGGTAGCCACAATAAAGTGCGCCTTAAACCAAGGATCAGCAACTGCACGCTGGGAAATTACCGATCCGGGGAATAAGTCAGGTAAGACAGCACAAAACATCGCCATACTAATCGCCATCAAGCGCAGACTAGAGATGGGCAAAAAGAAGCTTTGAATCCAATAAAAACTGAGTCCTACCCAGGCCATTAAAGAAAGGTCTTGAGCAAAGCCGAATACAAAGGTATCACCGTTAAAGATGGAATCATGCAATAAGGTTCCGTGAATGATTAAGACGATCAATATCAAGATTTGCACTAAACCGATAAAAAATGGGGTCTCGGGTCGTTTTTGGTCACGATAGCCCAAAACGACGATCAATAAGAGATAAAGAATGGATGGCAACCAGCCAAATCCTGAGTAACCTAAAATAGTCATTTCGAAAGTCTAATCGATAAATGCTAGAGAACCTGACCGACCGCTTAAGTCGTGTGGTTAAAACCATGCGGGGTCAAGCACGCCTCACAGAAAGCAACACCGCAGAGATGTTACGCGAGATCCGTCTAGCCCTACTAGAAGCTGACGTTGCTCTCCCTGTCGTGAAGAGCCTGATGGAGCAAATCAAGTTCAAGGCCCTTGGTGAGGATGTGGTTGGAAGCCTCACCCCGGGTCAAGCATTAGTTGGGGTCGTACAGCGTGAGCTGTCTCTTATGATGGGGGGTGATGAGGGGCAGAGTGGTAAGTTAAATTTAGCCACCCAACCCCCAGCTGTGATTTTGATGGCAGGCCTTCAGGGTGCCGGTAAAACCACATCTGTTGCCAAGCTTGCCAAGTTTTTACAAGAGAAGCATAAGAAAAAAGTATTAACGGTCTCTTGCGATATCTATCGTCCTGCCGCGATTGAACAGCTTAAGACGGTTAGCGCACAAGTCGGAGTTGATTTTTTTCCAAGCACCGTCGAACAAAAACCCATTGATATTGCTTATGCGGCGCTTGACTGGGCAAAGCGCCATTACCACGATGTCTTGATTGTGGATACTGCCGGTCGTCTAGGTATTGATGCACAAATGATGCAAGAAATTAAATCCTTGCATACCAATCTAAACCCGATTGAAACTCTCTTTGTAGTCGATGCAATGCTTGGTCAAGACGCCGTGAATACGGCTAAAGCTTTCCATGAAGCATTGGCACTCACAGGGGTCATTCTGACCAAATTAGATGGCGACTCCCGAGGTGGCGCAGCGCTCTCGGTGCGTCACATCACTGGCGTACCGATTAAGTTCATTGGTGTTTCTGAAAAAATGGATGGGCTCGAAGCCTTTGATGCGGAGAGAATGACTAGCCGTATTTTGGGCATGGGCGATATTCTGGCTCTAGTTGAACAGGCCCAACAAAATGTTAATGTGGAGCAAGCCCAAAAGCTTGCCAGCAAAATTCAAAAGGGTGGTTTTGATCTTGGTGATTTCCGTGAACAAATCATGCAAATGCAAAACATGGGTGGTATGGCGAATTTACTTGATAAGCTGCCCAGTCAAATAGCTCAACAAGCGAGTAAAGCCAATTTGGGGATGGCCGATAAACAAATGAAGCGCATGCAAGGCATTATCGACAGTATGACCCCCTTAGAGCGCGCCAAGCCAGAGTTATTAAAGGCAAAGCGTAAGCAACGTATCGCTGCAGGTGCGGGAGTCCAAGTTCAAGAGGTCAATCGCTTACTTACTCAATTTGAACAAACGCAAGCCATGATGAAACAAATGAAGGGCGGCAAGATGGCGAAGATGATGGGTTCTCTTGCTGCTCGTGGCGCCGCCAAAGGGCTTGGCGGACTTTTTAAAAAGTAACTCTAGAGAAGATTGTCCTTTGCAGACCGAATGATCGCAGCAACCTTCTCTGTGATTTCATTCACGGGCACTAACTGAGCTGTACTCTCACGACGCCCCTGAAACTCGACATTACCTTCTTTCAAACTGCGTTCACCAATGACCACACGGTAAGTGGCGCCGATTAATTCCCAATCAGCAAACATTGCTCCAGGACGCTCACCGCGATCATCCAAAACCACATCTATGCCCGCGTTTTGTAATTGCTGATGCAGATCATCTGCAGCTTGTCTTACTAATTCTGACTTGTCATAGCCAACCGGACAAATAACGAGCTCAAAGGGGGTCATCGAAATCGGCCACAAAATCCCTTTTTCATCATGACCTTGTTCAATCGCAGCACCCAGTAAACGCGTCACACCAATGCCATAACAGCCCATCACCATCGGCTGCGACTTACCATTCTCATCAAGGTAAGTACACTTCATTGCTTCTGAATATCGTGTTCCCAACTGAAATACATGGCCTACTTCAATTCCACGACAAATATCCACAACCCCCTTACCATCAGGGGATGGATCGCCGGCTACTGCATTCCGTATGTCAGCAATAATGGGTTCCGGTAAATCACGGCCCCAGTTCACGCCGGTCAAGTGATAGCCTGCTTCATTGGCACCACAAACAAAGTCGCTCATATTAGCAACGGTGCGATCAGCCACAATCTGCACATTAGAGCTCAAACCAACGGGGCCCAAATAACCTACAGGTGAATGACAAGCAGCTTTTACTTCCTCATCGCTGGCAAAGCGAAATGCTGTCAAGCCCGGCACCTTGCTGGCTTTGATCTCATTGAGCTCATGATCGCCCCGCAATAAAAGCATAAAGAACGTTGCTGGCCCATGCTCTTGATCTACAGCTAACACCAAGGATTTAATAGTCTGGGTTAAGGATATCTTTAAAAACCTAGCAACATCCTCACAGCGCTTTTGTTCTGGCGTCGAAACCTTTTTCATTGCTTCTTTAGGTGCATCACGTTTTGCAATTAAAGATAAAGATTCTGCAGCTTCAAGATTAGCGGCGTAATCTGAGTTAGGGCAATACACAATGGCATCCTCGCCAGTATCTGCAATCACATGAAACTCTTGGCTACCAGAACCGCCAATCGCCCCATTGTCAGCAGTGACAGCTCGAAATGTTAAGCCCATACGCTTAAAGATCCGGACATAAGCGTCAAACATCAGGGCATAAGAACGCTTCAAACCATCATGGTCGCGATCAAACGAATACGCATCTTTCATGCTGAACTCTCGACCGCGCATGATTCCAAAACGCGGGCGGCGCTCATCCCTAAACTTGGTTTGGATCTGATAAAAGTTAATAGGTAGCTGTTTATAGCTCTTAATTTCAGTGCGAGCTAAATCGGTGATAACCTCTTCTGAGGTGGGTTGGATCAAAAAATCACGCTCGTGACGGTCTTTAATCCGCAGTAACTCAGGGCCCATTTTTTCCCAACGTCCAGTCTCTTGCCACAACTCTGCAGGTTGCACGATAGGCATTAAGAGCTCAATGGCACCCGCACGATTCATTTCTTCCCGAATAATATTTTCGACCTTACGGATTACCTTCAGACCGAGAGGGAGATAGTTATAAATACCGGCACTTAATTTACGTATCAAGCCAGCCCGCACCATAAGCTGGTGGGACACTACCTCAGCATCGGCTGGGGCCTCTTTAAGGGTTGCGAGAAAGGTTTGTGATGCTTTCATGAGTGGCTATAATAAAACGTTGATTTTAAAGGATTAAAGATTAGGGGACCAAAGGTACGATTATGCTCGACCGCGAAGGCTACAGACCTAATGTCGGGATTGTCCTCCTCAATGCTCGTAACGAAGTATTTTGGGGCAAACGCATAGGACAACACTCATGGCAATTTCCGCAAGGAGGAATACAGCATGGTGAAAGTCCAGAACAGGCGATGTATCGCGAGTTGCATGAGGAGGTTGGCTTATTTCCGCATCATGTTGAGATTCTCGGTAGAACCCGCGACTGGATTCGTTACGACGTTCCCGAGGAGTTCTTGCGTCGGCAAGTCATCAACCGTAATCAGCGCGTTAGTTATAAAGGTCAAAAGCAAATTTGGTATCTACTGCGAATGCTGGGACAAGATCATGAAATCCAACTCAAAGCAACCGCCCATCCAGAATTTGATGCGTGGCGCTGGCATCCCTATTGGATTGAGCTTGAGACCGTGATTGATTTCAAGCGCGAGGTTTATCAATTGGCACTCTCCGAACTTGCACGCTTTATTGCCACTAGCACTGCAATGCATCAGCTTGTTTGGGGAACACCATTCGAATCCTCACACCCATCATGAAACGCACACTCTCTACCCTGGCTCTGATACTTACCCTTGCTGGATGCTTCTCTGATCCACTGATTGATGGTACAGACCCCTATGCGCCTACGGTGTTTAAGGAGGGTTCGACCCCCTTGCCACTTAATCCACCCAATAAAAAATATTTAGTACCGTTCTCGGTATCTCAAACCACTGTCTTTAAATTCGCCATCGATACCGAATCCATCAAGATTGGCAATGATGGTGTTACGCGCTATATCGTTGTGATTACCAACCCCAGTGGTGGACAAAATGCCTACTTCGAAGGAATTCGGTGTGAAACTTTTCAATGGCGTCTTTACGGTACATTAGAGACCAACCAACAATGGCGCACCAATCCATTGGGTCAATGGTTACCAATTAAGGATAGCGTACCTAATCGCTATCAAGCAGCACTTGCGCAAGGTGCACTATGTGATTTAGCCAGCCAAGTGAAGAGTTTCTCCAAAGTAATGCAGTCATTAGATCCAAATAACTTTACTGGCTTAATAGCCATACCCAAATAATTATTTGCTTAGGAAGGTACCAATCGATTCGCCTTGATAAAGACGAACTAACACATTGGGCTCTTTGCCTGATGCGATGACGGTACTCGCTCCCGTTTGTACTGCCGTTTTAGCTGCCAGCACCTTAGTTAACATGCCGCCTTTACCTAAACTGCTCCCGGCTCCACCAGCCATTTCCTCTAACCGAGGATCGCCTGCACGGGCATGATCAATAAGAGTGGCTGAGTGATCTTTTCTAGGATCGGCGCTGTAGAGCCCGCCTTGATCAGTCAATATAACAAGCGCATCAGCAGAAATTAAGTTCACAACGAGAGCCGCCAAACTATCGTTATCTCCAAACTTAATTTCATCGGTAACAACGGTGTCGTTCTCGTTAATGATCGGCACCACCCCTAAACCTAATAGCGTTTGTAAAGTTGCTTTGGCATTCGCATTGCGCTCTGCATTGGCAAGGTCGGCATTCGTTAATAAAACTTGAGCTGTATGCACGCCAAATTTTGTAAAACACGATTCATAAACTTGCACCAGTCCCATTTGCCCAACTGCAGCAGCAGCTTGCAATTGATGAATCTCTTGAGGGCGGCTGGTCCACTCCAAGCGTTGCATCCCTTCAGCAATAGCTCCTGAGCTCACCATTAAAACTTGACAGCCTTGTTTTAATAAAGCACTCACCTGCTCGGCCCACATTGCAATGGCCTGGCGATCAAGGCCGGCTCCATTATTTGTAACCAGAGTGGAGCCTACTTTGACCACGATTCGTTTTGTACCTGCAATACTTTTACTCATACCAATTCATCTTTTCTAAGGTCGCACTATTCATCCAAGAAGCGGGGGTCTTCGGCCCGCTCCTCCTCTAAATCACGCTCTTTACGAAGACCGTCTAAATAATCCTGAATGGCATAGCAAAGTCGGTCACATCCCTCACCATTTAGGGCCGATACCTCAAAAACGGGGCCATCCCATTTAAAGCCCTTCAGAAAATCCTTGATCACTTTTTGTCGCTCCTCAGGCTGAAGCATATCGACCTTATTGAGCACTAGCCAACGGGGCTTTTGATAAAGCGCCTCGTCATACTTGCGTAACTCATTCACAATTGCCTTGGCATCCGCAACGATATCCACATTCTCATCAAAGGGTGCAATATCGACTAGATGCAATAACACTCCAGTACGCTGAAGATGTCGTAGAAAACGATGTCCTAATCCGGCCCCCTCCGCAGCCCCTTCAATAAGACCCGGAATATCTGCAATCACAAAGCTGCGTTCGCTACCCACTCTCACTACGCCTAAATTGGGATGCAGCGTTGTAAATGGATAATCTGCAATCTTCGGCCTAGCATTTGATACTGCTGTAATTAAGGTTGATTTACCGGCATTGGGCATGCCCAATAAGCCGACATCGGCTAATACTTTTAGTTCAAGTTTTAGCTTACGGCGCACGCCTGGCTTGCCATTTGTTTTCTGGC
>Ga0214921_10002867_pt1 | contig 27287 bp, 39 predicted proteins | sample LL1505_MetaG_FD_177992 | JGI IMG/M metagenome (GOLD analysis project Ga0214921, IMG submission 177992) | Freshwater microbial communities from Lake Lanier, Atlanta, Georgia, United States - LL-1505 | ecosystem: Environmental > Aquatic > Freshwater > Lake | place: USA: Georgia | collected... | reverse complement strand
AACGGAATTATTGTGAGCGAAGTACATCCAATAACGCATCCATTGAATCTGCGTTATCAATGCGAGAATTTAAATCCTCTGCTCGGTCTGGGGTCATAGCATTTTGGGTGAGTACATCTTGCTGCCTCAAGGCTGCTTTATCTGACTCACTTACTTTAGGCTCATCCTTAGTAACTGTTAGTCCAAATAAGTCTGCGTTATCATCGAGCCAGTTATTCACTGACTCCTCGTTAACATCATCCAAATCTTTAAGAACTAATCTAGCCGCTTTGGCGTTGACACCCTTCTTTTCTAGGACTTCTTTGACAACTCGTTCACGCTGCACCTTGGATAATCCCTCAAGTTGCTCAGTGAGTTCTTTGATACGTTTTTCATCTGAACGTTTGGCTTTACGTAACTTTTTAAGTAAGTCACTTCCATCCATCTGTCCATCTAAATCTGTATCCAGATCGTCGTCTTCGTCTTCCCAGTAGTTGTTGCTCATAGCAACCCACCCTTCTATTCGTTGTAGTCGCAAGCCTCAAGTCTATTCGGGGAAATAGGTTGGCTCTTGCTATCGGTCTTATACGCTGCGCGAGGGCCGATGGATCCGCGTCAGGATTCTATTATATGTTTGTCTGGCTACTTAATGCACCTTGTGCTAGTCCAGATTTCTTACCAAATTGTGCCATTTCAATAGCAGTAAGTCTTTCACGTTTACGTTTAGCAGATGCTAATCCTTGTAGATTTTCTTGTTCTGCCTGTAGTAATCCATATTGATCTTCGGTCCCACCATAGATAGAACTAAGTTTCTCAGCAGTTGGAAGAAGTTCGGCTATAGTTTTATATCCCTTTTCAGCCTCTGCTTTTGTAACTCCCATTTGACCTAATACATCTGCGCCAGTAGTTCCTCTATTAACATTAGTATAAGCACTTCCAACATTTGTTTCCATTGAACCTAGTTCGGTTGCAATGATGCCTTGACGAAGTGCGGCTCCACCTATCTCGGCTGCCTTTACTTTGCGCTCTAGGGCTGGGAATTGATTTGCTGGATCTAACATACCAGATACAATATCAATAGTAGTTAGGGATGGATAGAACTTCTTGAATGTATTTGCTACCATTTCATCATTCATAACTCTATCAAATGCAAGAGATACTCTATCTGCTATATCTGTTACCTTTAAATCGTTAGCAATAAACTTATTATAGTATGCTTGAGTATTAAAGTTAGTTAACCCATATGCTGACAATGTTGACTTATATCCTTGCTCCATAGCAAGGTAATCTGCTGGAGATAGGACTGACATACCAGCCTTTTGGCGCTCTAAGTTAGCACTAAATCTTTGATTAAACTTGGCATTATATCTATCATCAAACTGTAATAATGTTACAATGTCATCGCTAGATGCTTCTGGATACTCTAAACGTATCTGTTCTAATACTGAAGCAAGATCTGTAATACCATATGATTCAAGGATTTTTGATATAGTAGCATATGCAGGATTTGATACAGTTTCTTTTTTGGTGGGAGTTCCAACAATTTCACTCGTACCATCGCTGTAAAAAATAGTTGTAGTTCCGTCAGCATTCTGTGAAGTTCTAACTACTGTTCTACCCGTAACCACAGGAGGAGGAACTTGACCACCGCCAACATCTCCGCTGCCTCCTGGAATAAGTGGTACAAAACCTGGAAGTTGAACAGTTTTACGACCAGTCGTAACAGTATTTACTGGAGTTCTAGTTGATGGAGATGGTGTGAAAGACTCTGTTGCTGGTCTAAAAGTTTGAGCAACACTAGGAACTGATTTAGTTGTTGGCGCTGTAGGTTTAGGTGTATAAGATTCAGCCGCTGGTCTAGTGGCTACGACAGGCTTAGCAATGACCGCAGGTGTTGTAGTTTTGGTAGATTTATTTACTATCTGAGATGGGGTAACTAGTCCCGCTGTGTTAGGTTTAACTGCCACTAGCCTCTACCTCCGATATTAAATGCTCTCAATAATGTTTGTAAATCATTTGTAGATCTACTTTTAAAAGCATTTGTTTTCTTAAACTCTTCGCTTGCGTAAAGCATCTTCTTATAATCATTAATACTCATAGCCTTATCGCCAGATCCAACATTATACATATCCTGTATTTTAATTTGATCCTCTGGAATCTCAAGTATCTGAGAGCGTAGGTTAATCCAAGGAGATAGTACTTCTCTTGCTGTTTTACCTTGAGCAAAGAAGTCTTTGAATGCTGGTAGGATAGCAGTGGCTTGCATTGTAACGCCATCAAGTACATTCTTGTATGCATCTTGACTTCTTAAAGACTCAACTGCCTTGCTATATATTTGCTTTTCGTTGATAGGAATACCATTGTTATCATATGCTGTTCGTATGCTTCTAACATATCGACCTAAAGCACCCTTATCTGTGGTGCCTGGAGCCATACCAGTTTGATTAAGATTATATAAATCGTTGGCTTTTTTCTGCACATATTTTAAAAGTATATCTTCTTTTTGCTGGGCAGTTATGCCAGACTTAGATGATTCAAGTGCGTTGACTTCTTTAGCATATGCTTTAATTAAACCAGTATCAGCCTTTGACTCAAATAGATCTAGAAACTTATTATTTAAATCTGCCTCAATAGCGGAATAAGAAGTAACAGCCTTAACAGCAGGTGTAACCTTACCAAAGAACTGTTCAGCCATTCCCCTATTGCTAGATAACTTAACAATTGTATTATCTGTAGTGTCTCCACTCCAGTCAGAGATAGCAGCAATCTTCTCAAGTGCTTGGAAATCTACATCTCTTGGGACTATAGATCCACTCTTAATTTGCTTACTTATAAAATCAGGAGTTGGGGCTAGTCCAGTAGCGTATAGTCCAGGAATCTGACCCATACGAAGAAGCAATGTTGCTCTTTCGTCTAGGCTTAGATTAGCAAACTTTAAAGCACCAGCACCCTTTTCATAGGTGGCCGTACCAGCACCCTTAATCTGTGTACCCTTAGGTAGTCCAGACAAAGTTTTACTGTCATTAGTCTGACCAATCGTAATACCAACAGCCGCATTCTTTGCAGAATCTGTAGCGCTAATACCAGTTGTCTCTGGTGGAGTGCCTGCCTTTGCAGCATCCTTTTTCTTCTTAGCCTCTTTGGTGCTAGGAAGTGCAAAGATATCTAATCCTGCCACTAGTTAGTCTCCAACTCTCTCTTAAAGAATGAATAAAATATTTTCTGGAAATCAGGATTTCTCTTGATTATCTCTAGTGCTTGCTGTGCTAGATAGGTACGTTGAGCCTCAAAGCCCTTAGTATCTAAACTATCATTTGGCTTCTTGCCATTAAGTTCAAGAGTCTTATCTCTTAGATATAAGTAATCTCTCATACCAGCAACTGCCTCTGAGTCCAGGAATCTATCATCTTGAGTTGCTTGTCTTAATTGGTTTAATGTTCTATCTTCTTTACTTGCATCAAAGACAGTCTTGCGACCCATTAAATTGTAACTATCACCAAGGTTAGATAGTGCCGCAGCAGTATATTGACTAGTCCAATTCTCGGCTACTGAACGAGTAAGTAATCTATCTTTAGCAGCAGAGTAGCGTAGACCAGTTGCCTTATCTATAATCTGTTGTTTAGTTAATAGTTCAGAATTGCCTTTTCTTTTGTTCCAGTTGTATAACTCTGTAGAGAATCCACCATTAGGATAGAAGTATCCATATACATCACGGTATTCTTCTACTACACTTGGGTCTCTAAGTATCATCTGATATGTCATTAGATTACTTGGTGGGGTTGCTGTTCCATTAGGGCCAGACCAACTAGATATAAGAGCAAAGATTTGCTCAGGACCGTATAGGTCTAAGAAATCAGCATAAGCCTTATATGTATCACCAGAGTACTTATTCTCTAGGTCTTTAAAATCTGATTGAAGCGCGGCAACTAGCATAGTGTCACCGCTTTTATCTTTAGTAAGTTCTACTGGAGATACGGCTACTGGACTTCCTAGTCCAAATATACCTCTTGACATAGTGAACCATTTTGCAAACTTATCTGCATCTTTCATCAATCTGTTTTGATCACTAGGATCATCAAGATTATAATCGCCACCGCTAGCAAGATAGTTCATTACTGGAGCATACGCTGCAGCATAACCTTCTTCCCAGCCAAATATACCAGATGCAATTCTGGATATATTGTTAGTGCTTAATGCCTGAACAACACCAGGAGCAGTAGTTAAGTTTGCTCTTCCAAAAGGAAATAGGAACTTCTCCGCTAACTCTCTTGTTGTTGGTGGCAGTGCTTGTAGTGGATCAAATCCAAAGCCTTCAATTATGTTCAAAGGTATAACTAATCCTGGTCCAAATCCTGGTAGGATTCCTGAACCAAGTGCAAAGTTAAAAGATTGTGGGCTGCCTTGTGAACCAAATGGTCCCTCAGTGCTTAACTTTCCACTAAGTAAGTTGGTCATAAAGTTCATACCAGTTGACATAAATGGTACGTAGAATTGACGCTGACCATATGAGTTCGTAAAGAAGAACCCTTGATTTGGATCATAGAAATTCTTAGCATCAGTTGCTTGATATAATGCTGATGATTCTGGAGAGTTAAGGAAGTCTAAACCACGAGCAACCTTATATAATTCACCAGGATTATCAAATGCTAATCTTCCCCAGGTGCTAATTGTGTCAGCCCAGGCTTGACCAAATGGGGCAACTAATCTTAATTGATGCCATAATAAACGTTTCTTTGATGCATCATAAAATAGGTCTTTAACGTGCATACTTGCAACTCTGCTAGCATAAGTATTGATTTCTTCAAGAGTCATAGTTCCTTTGCCATCTGCTTTTTCAACAGACTTCCAGAAACCGTGCTTAATTCCTATTTGTTCTTTGCCATTAGCGCTTAATAGTGGGCTTAATGACTTAGGAGCAACCTTGCTGATTTGCGCTATGGCATCAGCATCTGCTGCATAGATTACATCTCTTACGGTATCCCAATACTTCATACGCCATTCAGGACCCATACTTGAATTCTTTTCAATTTTAACCGCATAATCAAAGAATGCATCACTAACAGCGGTAAGACCAGACTGTCTCTTTTTGTCAATTACTGCTACTTCTTTAGGTATCTTCATAGCAACATTGTCCCAGTTTGCTATACCTTCAAAAGCCTTTTTGAGTTGAGCCGCAAATTCTTCATTAGCATCTTTAATTTTCTTTTTGCCAGCCTTAACTTGCTCGGCATTTAGAATTGAGTTTAAAGCGTCATCTGCTTCTTTAGGTACTTTAATAGAATATCCAGATGTCTCTATAGCGCCTTCGCCAATTAATTTTATAATTGCTTCAGCAGATGCACCATCTTGGCCAGCAACTTGCTCGATACGAGCACGTACAGAGGTTGCTCTATTTAAGGTATCTTTGCCAGTAAATAAGTAGGCCATTGCTCCCTCAGGAGTGTCAAAAACTGCCTTTGTTTCTGGACTTTGTATACCATTTAAAAATCTATCCCAGGCTGGTCTGCCCTCACCATACAGTAAGTATGAAACAGTATCTGCTTCTTTACCTGGTGATGTTCTTGCAACTGCTTTTGCTAAGTTGCTTTGATTTAGAATTCTAATTTCATTTGCTAAACCTAGGAACCAGTTTTGATCTTTTGAGTAAACAAGATTATAGCCACGCATTACAGATACTTTATCTATTTCACCCCGTGAGCCAACGGATAGATCATCCATAAATGTGTGGTAATCAGATTTAGCACCATTTGCTATGGTTTCATTTGCTAATTCTTCCGCTTTAGAAAGTTTAATATTTTGACCAAACACATTGTGTTGCCATTGGTCAAGACTATTTACTAAACGCTTCCAGCCAGGTCCATCATTCTTTCCTTGCCACATACCAATAGCAGCAAGTGGATTATTATAGAAAGATATATGACCATTAAGCATAATACGTATCTGCTCTTCACCTATGTTACGAATAATATAGGCTGGTCTAGTTAAAATAACTCTTTTCCAGTAGTTACTTGTAAATTCATCAATAGCATTAAAGGTTTTGCCAGTGGCACCCTTAGCATATTGGTTAAGTTTTGATACTCTTCTTATTTCCTTCATTAATTCGGTTGCTGGTGGAAAGTAAACCATAGATTTTAAACGCTCTGACTCTAAGTGTGGTCCGCTAAGGGTTACTTTTCGCTCACCAGATATAACAAAGTCTATATTAGCATTACCTCTGTGAAGTTCTGCCCAATAAGTAGCCTGCTCATCAGCATTCTTTGCAAATACTCTTGTTAATTCTTCTAATTTATCAGGACTGATACCCGCTTTTTCAAAGGCAGCAGCATTTGATTTGAATACAATGTCATAAACCTTAGTTGCGGACTGATATGCAGATACACTTGGATCAGTGTTAAAGGCAATGTCGTCGACTATTGCTCTGATTTGAGTTTCATCCACCTTTAGTGATCTAGCAAAATTAACCACTACATCAATTAGGGCATCTTTATCTTCAAAATGAACCAGAGTTCCAGTTTTTGGAACGTAGGTATTGTAACTCTTGCTTAAACCATTGTATAATTTTTCAGCATTAGGTATCTTCTTAATGCCTTTAGTTGCCCAGCCAGCAATTCCCTGTGCTGGTCTAGCAATCGGTCCCTTTACAATTCCACTTAGAGCCCTAGATGTTGCTGTTCCGCTTTCTAAAATGTTTTGAACTACTGTACCATTTGCAACATATGGTGCTAATACCTGAAGAACTTCTTCGCGTGTCTTTGCGTTAGCAAGATCTTTTGCTTGTTGTAATGTAAAGCCAGGTTGTCCACGTCTTTTACTGATTTGCATAATCTTGTAGTAGTCATCGATTTCTGCAATTTCATTTAATATAGGTTTGGCGGATGCACCATTTAAAAATTCTGCAATAGCATCATAATTAATTCCTTTTTGGGCTGCCTGAGATTCTTCATCAAGTTTAACCTTCTTTGCAAAGGCATCGTTGTAAGATTTTTGAAAGGCTAACAGTTGGCTATCAGCAACTGGAACTCCAGCGTTGACTGCTCTTTCAGTTAGATTTAAATCCTCTAATGCTTTAACTACATCATCATTTGCAGTTGCAACCTGAGCATCTAAGGCAGTTAACTTTTTTAAGTCCTCGGCAGATGCACGGCCAGCAGCATATGCTTTTGATTTCTTTATAGAATCAATAGCACGTTTTGCTTTGTTTGCTTTAGTTACTGGATCAGCATAGATCATTAATCCAATTTCACCAATAGCATTTATAAGTCTAGCATTACCACTCTCTAGATTTCCACCAGTCATAATATATGAAACTGGGTCAATTGGTGAATAAGGTCTGTATAGAGGGTTTCCCTCTTTATCTAAAACCTTGTTGCCTTCTCCATCTAATACAGCAATCTTGCCTAATTTTAATTTTTCTTGACGTACTCTAAATCCTACGCCACTCTCTTCGTTGATAAAAAATCCAGAACCAGTATCTACTTTTCCCTCAGTAATTAATTGCTTAACTGATTGAATTGCGTGTGTCTGGTCAATGCCTTCCCATACCCAGTTAGAGTTTTTGCCAGTAACAACGTTAGCAACAGCATTACCAAGTGAGTTGATAACTGCTTCAACTGGAGCAAATAAACCTGTTGTGGTTAAACGACTTAGGCCTTTAATTCCAGTCCATAAACCATAAGGAACGCCAAACATTTTGTTCTTGAAATTTTCATTTGCTATTCTTTGGTTTTCTTTTAATTGATCTAATTCTCTTTGTGCTTTTGTTTGCTTGTCGATCTCTAAAAATGTATCTGTTAATTTACTTGATCCAATAGTGCCGCTCTTATAAAGTGCTGATATAGCACCAGCAGAAGCGGTTGGATTTGTTGAGATAGTTTTTCTTAGGGTGTCAGCATCAGCACCAGTAAGTGTTTCTGCTTGCTGAGAGACGTCAATATAGTTTAATTGCTCTTCAGTAAAGTTAGGTTCTTTAATGCCCTCAACAATATAGTTTCCATTGGCATCCTTTTTAATATTTGGATATGCCACTAGATCCTACCTTCGGCGCTCATTACTTCCATCATACGACGGACATCCGCATTGTTTGGATCCATTTGATATAGTGCTTTAATTAACTGTGTTGAACTATCTAAGTTCATTCCAGGTACAACTGAAGGCAATGATAATATTTCTGATCCTGCTCCAGCACCCGAATCAACTCCATTTGTTATTGGTAGGCTACTGTCAGATGTAGGATCCATTAGTCCCATAAGACTTTTTAATTGTGGCTTTGGTGCTGAAGGTGTTGCTGCCACAGGGTTACCAGCCATAGGCGCTGCAGTCTGTTGTTCCATTTGTGCTTGACCTTGTCCATAGGCTAATCCAGACATATAACGTGCAGGTTGTGTTCCTGACTGTCCTGCTCCGCCAGTTGCTGATACGTTTGCAGGATTGTTCTGTGGTGCAGTTGGACGATAACCGCCTCTATTTTCTGCCATAGTTCCTCCTACTTAATTTTTCTAGGTTGTTCTTTTGATATATATGGCCCTGCTGTAAACGCTGTAAGTTTAGATGCAATCTCCATTGCTTCAAACGCATCTGCTCCAGCATATAAAGCACCTAATGCATAGGTTGCTCCAGAACCTGCAGCATATACTCCATCTGCAGATTTACTTATTGATAACTCTTGATCAACATCAAAGATCTCTCCACCAACAGCCATTATAAACTGAAAGCGAGAATCTTTACTATCTTCTTCAAAATTATAACCATTCTCTGTCATACATTTACGAAGAGATGGCATTGCCCTTACAATCATAAAATGATATAAATCTTCTCTATCTTGCTTAGTTGGAGTTGGTGGCTCCCAAATATGTTGTGCTATATCGCAAGGTAATGTTTCACCAGATCCAGCAATTAGAAACATACCATTCTCTGAAATCTTTTTAACTTCAGGATGTGTATAGATTCTACCATCAGCATCAGTAGTCTGACTATCAGCAACTATAAAGCAACGATCTTTGTGTTCTAATCCAATAATTGTTGTCATTGTCCCCTACTTAATTATCGGCGTCGAATGGTTCTTACGCTTGCGTTTGCTTCTCCGCCTGATGTTAGGCTAGATAAAAGACTTTGAATATCTGGTGCGGCTTCTTGTGGTGGTAACTCTTGTGCTTGTCCACCTTGTTCTGGCGGAAGAGCGCCTCCTACTGAAGCAGCAGCGGGAGCAGGGGACGTTTGCTCAACCTGAGATTGCGCCCCAGCAGGAGGAACCTGTTGTGGTTCGGGTGCAAAGATTTCTGCAATTGCATCCTCTATCGTTTGTCCCTTTTGTCTTGATTTAATAACTTCAGCAATTTTTCTAACAATGTCTGTAGGATTCTGTCCACTAGCGGCCATTTGTGGAATGACTTGGGTGTATGCTTGAAGTGAAGATACAAGAGCATTACGCATATCTTCAATTTCAATTTTCTCTTGCTCTTGTGTAACATTAACATTAAACGGCAACTCTCTCATAGCCATATCTTTGGAGATTAATTTGCCGCCAAGTGCTTGCAGCATAAAGATAAGACCTTGGGCTGGATTAAGACCAGCAAGCATTCCGTAACGAACATCTGCAGAATAATCGCCCTTGATATCTTTGCTTGGCTTGTACTCTAATGCGTAAGGTGAGCCAGCATCTACACCGCGAATTGTTTTAAGTTCATCGAAGAACATCTCGTCAACTTCAAAACACAAACCAATAACATCACGAAGTGCTGTAGCAAAGATTGCTTGTGCTGATTTAACTTGTGTATCAAAGGCTCCCATAAGTGCTTGGATTCCTTGACCTGTAACAATAGATGCATCAATGTTTCCAGTACGTCCCTCTGGGTAACGAGCACCAACTCTAAGTTCTTGGTTAAGTAATTGCTGTTCTGTAAACGCACCTTGTGGTAGTGTAAGTTCTACGCGACGAACACCTGCTGGGTTAGCAGTACGAATAACCGCATCTCCACCCAACTGCAGTTCTTGTACATCTTGAGGAAGAACAATCGGGGCTTGAACAGATTTCTCTGCAGCCTCCATAGCCAACATAGCAAAGCGGTTACGAAGTAATTGAATTCCTAGTACATCATCAAACTGTCCACGCATCTCGCCATCAACAGATGGGCGTTTAGCAACAACAACCATCATCTTACCAAGTGGATTACGTGCTTGAGATAAAACTAAATTTTGGCGTGCAGGTATATATACAACAGATTGATCTTTATCGTAGTAACGAATGATTTCAATCAAGTTGTTTATTTCTTGTTTAAACCCAGTAGGTCCAAGTAGTTGACCTTCATACTCTGGGAACTGTGCTACTAACTCACCAAGTGTAAGTGTGTAACGTTTTGCAAATGCAACGCATCGTCCATAGCGATCAAATTCAGGATAAGCCATCCTTGGGTTTTCTAGGCGAATGCGTGGCAGTTTTGCTTCCTCGTCCATTTCAATAATGAATGGGAGGAATCCGTATGTTATGTAGTGGTCTGCACCTGTGTACATAGAAACTTGTAAATCGGAATTATTAAAATAGTTAGAAGCAATGCGAGTACGATTGTCAGCAAACCTACGAGCACGATCATTGACCTGGCTAGCGGATGAGCAGTTAACCGCTGGAAGAGGCGCCATAACCTCAGAAAGGTCTTTGGCAACAATATCAATAAAATTTGCAACGACATTAGCGTCTACACCATCTGGAAAAAAATCGGGATATACCTGTGAGATTTTACCTTGACGCACAGAAAGGACGTCGCCTGCGCGAGCATCGCGCTCTGAAGCACGGTACTTGAGTGAATCAACTCGTGCTGCAATCTGGTCTATTGATAAAGCCATTTATATCCTAACCGTAGGTTTCTTGCCATTGCTCTGCAAAGGCGTCGTCTAAATTGATTCCGTATCTTTTATCTTTTTGTGCTCTAGTTGCCCAACGATTGTTGGCAAACTTGGTAGCATAAGATGATTGCTGCATAAGTTCACGAACTTTAATAACAGCAAACCACAGCGCCATTACGGTATCTGTAGGGTTTTTAGTATCAGGTTTCCAAGTAATCAATTGCTGTACTAAGGACTTCAAGCCCTCAGAGCCTTCATTAGAAGGAAGTTCAATTAGGTTATTATCTTGGAAACGAGAATCTCTTGTTGTCCCAAATAGCGAAGCCATAGAGGCTACACCAAATCCTGTATCCCATTTGTTCTTACCTGTGAAGTGAGAGTTTAGGGTACAGCCATACTGAGCCAACCAGTTACGTAGATCATCATCTAAGGCGTAAGCCTTCTGGTGGGCGTTAATCTCTATTCGGATCTCTTGGGGTTTGTATTTGATAACCCATTCTTCTATGAGATCTCTAATTCTTTGTGGCGTAGTATCTGTCATATTGACGCAGTCAAGGACATAGATCTTACCGTCAGAGCGATTGTAGGTTATTACTACTGCTCCTGTGGCTCCTGCCATTGCAGGGTCGAGGCCGATAACGGTGTAAGAACCATCAATATGTTTTGGATGGCCTGGGACTCCAGCCTTGAGTGGGCCTCTCTTTCGCATACCGTTGACACATCCAGCGACAACAGTTGGCGAGAAGATCGAGTCTTCCATAACATCTTCTTGCTGGTAGACCAGCGCCCATACCGAGGGAGCGACTTCAGACCTTCTAGTAAATAACGAGGGTCCATCCCACTTTGTATATAATCCTTGTTCATCTGCCTCATCTTGTTCCCCCTCAGGCCTGTCAGTCTTTGGCCATAAGGTTTTCCAGTTGGCAGGCTTCTCATCAAATTCTAATACTGCTGGTTGACTAAAGTAAGTGAATGGAGATTTGCCACCAGTCCATTGACCAGGATCTCTCATCATCTTATAAAGATCAATAGGTGCGACACGGGTTCCTACAATAAGTAGTTTTCCGTGTCGACCCAAACGGGTGATGACTTCTTTTTGAAGCCATTCAATTTGCTTCTCCCACTCGTGGGCATTTGCATTCATCACCACATCGTCAAGGATAATCAGATCGGCGCGAGCACCGTAAATCTGAGATCCAAATCCTAATGCTTGTACAGTTGGGTCTTTCTCGCCAGAGTCTCGGCCAGTTCCCAGGTAGATCATATCAGCAGACCAGGTGTTGGAGTCTGCTTTGTATCCACCCTGTGGGCCAAAGGCTACCTGCAACTTAGTCCAGTTAGGATGGCTAAGGCGGGTCTTGATGGCTGAAAGGAACTTTCGGGCCATACCCTGGGTTTTTGAAACAATAATGATTCTGACGTTAGGATCTACGGCTAGGCGGTAGGTAACGTAGTTGATTGTGATAACGGTTGACTTGGCGTGTTCAGGGGGTACGTTGATAAGTACACGGTTAGAAGCACCTTGTTCGTAAGTCATAGATGGGTGGAGGAACCTGGGTTCTCTGCCCTCTACTAAATCCACCCAGTCAAGGTGGTGGTCAAAAAGTGTGGTGTCTAGAAACTCCTGAGAGAAATCCTCAAAGGAGATATTCTTAAGTTCGGCAAGATCAGTCTTGATACCCTTGGAATCTAACCTAGCCTTGTCGGCCTGTTCTTTAAAACTTGGCTCGGTAAGGGTCCACTGGCGGTAAGCGGCCTCAGATCGGCCAACCGACTCCATAGCCATCTTGATGGTCTGACCCTGTTTAAGTTGAGTGAGGACCTTGTACTGGGCCTCTTCCTTGGTAAGGTTCTGCTTTGCCATTTAACGCCCCTAAGACTAATCTAACGGTAGCCGTCTAACGGCATAGGTATCCCACTATATATATTTTATATATATACTATTATAGGAGTTGTCGGGATTAAAAGGAGACAACTCCTTATATATAATATTTTATATCTACATATATAGATAACCTGTGAATAACTGAAAAACGCACAACTTAGGGTGATATATCTTTATAATGTCCTATTTGTATACATATTAGGCCACCTAACATAAAGTTATTACCTAAGACATATATATATTACCGCAGTAAAAGTTAAGCACTCTGGGTCAAAAAATTGTCGATTTGTCGATATATCTACTTACCTATTTATCTATCTAACCCTATACCTTATCTTTATACCTGAGAGATACCTTAGAACTACACCTATGTAATTAAAAACCTAAATGCTAGGGCTAACTATCTCCCTAACCTTTAGGCTTGACAATAGGGGGGGGAGTATGATATAAGCATAGGCAGAACTCTCACCCTATACTTTAGAGTTAGGGGCTATTAAAGTGTGATACAATTCACACCACCGACACGCTGAAGAGTGTTTGACTATCGGAGAGTTATCTACTAAGGTCTGCTCTATAACTAAATAAGGTGGTGAATATGGATAGAGCATTAGAGATAGAACTAGAGGCAGACCTAGACTTAAAGCGTGTAGAACGCTTAGAGAGAGTGGCTGACTTTAAGAATAAACTAGGCTTAGCATTGGTAGATTATGTAGTAGCCACTAAGCAGACACGCCTAGTAGGTAGTAAGCCTAGTCAGATATTAAGATAGTGTTGGAGAGTGTCGCCCCTAGTAGGGGGTAATCTGAGTTCATAACTCAGCGACACGCTAGGTTAGATAATAGTTGCTATTCTTAGGATAGTGTGCTATAATCTACCTAATAACTAAATATAGGATTAAGTAGGTAGTAGGTAGCCTAGATAGATACGCCCCTTGTTATGCTGGCGGATGCGCTGGCGGGATACTACTAGACTACCCACTATCTACTTAATCAGATTAGGAGATGATATGGTAATCCAATTATCTAAGTCACCTAATAGGGGAATACTTAAACACGGCTTAGGTTCGCCTAGTTGGAGATTATCCGACACGGCTAGCGGTAAAGCGGTGAGAATAGGGGTAAAGCGTAAGCGCGCCCCTAGATTAGCCCCTAGTATGGTGGCTCAGATTATTAAAACTCACGACTTAAAATTAGAGCGTGAGTTAGCATTAGAGGCTAGGCGTGCTGAGTTCTTAAAGCAACACGCTAAACCTGCTGAGCAGTATATTTAAGAATAAGTCGTAGGCAGTAAGTCTGCTATGCTTAGGGTCACACCCTACTACGACACGCGATTAAGTCAGAGTTTGACTTATAGCCCTAAGTATGCTATACTTAGGTATAATTAAGGGAGTATGGATTATGCCCCTAGTTAGGGATATGGTAAGGTTTAGCATTAGAGAATTAAAACTCTCTAAGATAGCCCCTACCAATGAGCAAGAGTGGCAGATAGTAAATAACTATATGCTAGATAAGTGTAAGGATAACTAATGGCTGATATATTAGGGCTAAGTAAAGCAGTAGGTATTGACCACCTATCTGATGATGAGTTAGATATGGTGGCAGATATACTTAAAGATTTTAAGTAGTGGCTTGACTATCCTTTAAGGGTATGGTATCCTTAGAGGGTAGCCTAATCACTAATGGTTAGGAGAGATGAGAACTAATGGAGATAATCCAAGAGTTTAGCGTAGATAGCGTGGCTACCTACCTAAGCACTTATTTTGGTGAGATATGGTTGCCCCATAGAACGCTGATTATGTTAGCAGTAATCGCTATCACCCTAAGAAGTATCAAGTTATTCCGAGAGCGTAAGTAATCGTGGATAACATAGTGATAGAATTAACTAGAGATGAACTAGAACTTATTAGAACATCTCTTAGAACCCAAGCGAATTGGTATGATAGAGGCGACTTTAAAGGTATGGCTCTCTCTGCTGACTTGCTAAAGAATAAGATAAGTGATATAATCATAGAAGTATCGGGTAAAGTAAGGAGTTGATATGACTACTGGTATAGAGTGGCAAGAGTGCCACGCTTGTAATGGACACTATAAGCCTGACGATATGGTAACCAATAGAGCAGGAGAACTATTGTGCGAGGACTGTCGGATTTATTGTGAGCGTTGCGAGGAGTATGATTATTCTGATAACGCAAGGCATATTGAGGGTATCGGTATGTATTGCGAAGTATGCGCAGATAACTACACTTACTGGTGTGAGTGTTGCGAGAATACTTACTCAGATAATCACTCTAGTTATGAGGTCGCAGATATTGGTGTCTATTGGTGCGAGGACTGTTGCCAAAATAATGCTAATTGGTGCGGTAATTGTGAGCAGTATAACCAAAATGAGTGCGAGGGTTGCGAGGGTGGTGCTAGAATAAATAATTATTCTTACAAGCCCGACCCTATATTTCACGGAGATAATATAAATGGATTATACTTCGGGTTAGAGTTAGAAATGGAGATAAGCAACGATAGGCAAGAGTTAAATAGGGCAATAGATTATGTAGCCAATAACTTAGAGAGAGATTGGATTTACTTAAAGCAAGATAGTAGCATAGGTATTGTGGATAATAAGCAAGTAGTCGAGGGCTTTGAGTTAGTATCTCACCCCGCTTCCTTTAACTACTGGAGTGAGCATAGTCAAAGACTATGGGATACCTTAGACGGATTAAGAACTAGGCATAGGGCTAGGGCGTGGAACGCTAAGTCTAACTGCGGTATTCATATCCATATAAGTAGAGCAGGGTTTAAGAGTGGCGCACACACGCATAGGTTCTTATCGTTAGTGTATAAGAACGCTAAACATATGAAGCGGTTTGCTGGTAGGGACTGCGATAAGTATGCTTCCTTTACTGACTGCTGGAAGTTTAATGAGGACAATATACCTTATATGTCCTTCGCTGATAAGGTTAGTAGAGATAGATATGGGGTTAGTAGGACTGAGCGTATGAGTGCGGTCAATACTATTAACGAACACACGATAGAGTTGCGGTTCTTTAGGGGAACGACACAACCTAAAGGAGTATTGGCAACGATAGAGTTAGCACACGCTATGGTAGAATATACCCGCGACCTAACCCTATCTGATGTTAAGTTAGGTATGCTAGAGTGGGAGTGGTTCGCTGATTATATCCAAGTTAATAATGGATTATATCCTAACGCCTACGATAGACTACCTAAGTTAAGTAAGGTAGATATAAATAGACCTGAGTTAATCAACGCTTAGGAGAGGGGGTAAGTATGTGTTTATTGGTAGTGTGTAATCCTAATTCCACACCGACTAAAGATGAACTAAAGCAGGGTGCGTGTAAGAACCCACACGGCTTTGGCTTTGCGATAGATACTGGCGAGGGTATTATATCTGAGCGCAGTATGTCTGCTAAGAAGTCTATCGCTAGGTTCTTAGAACTTAGAGAGCAGTATCCTAATGGCTACGCTATGTGGCACGCTAGGTATGCTACTCACGGAGTTAAGAACGAACTTAACTGCCACCCATTTAAGGTAGCAGGAGAGGAGTATGATACTTACTTAGCGCACAATGGCGTGTTAGATATTCTAATACCTAAAGGTGATAAGCGTAGCGATACGCGTATCTTAGCAGATGAATTACTGCCACGATTAGGCGGTGCGTCTGCGCTAGATGATGACTATGTATATGATATGATAAGTTCGTGGGCTAGCGGTAGTAAGGTAGCAGTTATGACCAATGACCCTAGCGCACAATACAAGATGTATATTATCAACGAGAGTGCTGGTAGTTGGGACGACAATGGTATATGGTGGAGTAATAACTCTCACAAACCTACACCAACCTACGATTACAAGGATAGTGTGTATGATATAGTAGTAGCAGACAAGCACTTCGAACCTACTGCGTATGAGGAAAACAAGTTCGAGTGTCCTAATTGTAATGCGTTAATAGATTTATGGGATAGCGAACTCTACTGCTTGATGTGTGAGTGTTGCTTTGATTGTAGCGCACAGTTCTTAGACTGCCTATGCTACAACCCTAATGCTAAGGGTATGATAAGAGATGAGTATGGATTTATTGACAACAAGTGGTATAGTAAAGAGCCACTTGACTTCTAGAATTGGTAGTGATATAATCACTATCGATACCAACAGATACCACTTGGTAAATTGCCAAGCGGATAACAATGAAAGGTAATACAATGACAACCACGACTATACAAGTAGAGGACTACTTGGCTAGCATATCACTAACACTTGCTGACTTGGCAGATGAACTTGCTACTGTTCAGTTTGATGTAAATAGCGTCAATGGGTATGAACCTAAAGGCACTATCCTAAAAGCACTACCAACACAGTCTAGGTTCAAGCCTAAGTCTATGTGGGTATCACTAGGTAACGGCAAGTATCAACACTTGACTGGTGAGAAGGGCTTAATCGCCAAGCACTCACGCCTAGAAGGTTATACTTCAGTAGTATTCCGCCCATAATAAACTAGTTAATTGTGGGTGGGGTTATTGCCCCACCTACATCAACATAGAGAGGACACTATGCTAGAGAATTATACTTGGACTTCATATATTAGGAAGCAAGATACAGAACACCTGTCAGATGAGGAGATTAAACAGATGACAACAGAGTTAAGTTCAGCAGTCAGTCGTATATGCTTTGAGTATGGGATACACAACTGATGGCTAAAGGTATGATAGATTTATATTTATCTAACGATAAAGATTTAGATATAAGTAATGGTCTATGTGTTAAGCACGACGACCCTGACTTATGGTTCGCAGGCGAGGTTGATTTAAGTGACCCTAACAGTAGCGTCAATACAAATTCAACGGCAGCACAAGCAGAAGTAGATAAGGCTATCGTTGCTCTATCAGTATGTAAGGGTTGTCCTGCTAAAGATAACTGCCTAGAGATAGGCAAGCGTGGGCATCAGTTATACTTCGGTATATATGGTGGCACTATGGCAGGAGAACGATTACTTACAGCAGGTAGGTCAATGAAGAACTCTGCTAACAAACAGAAGTTAATGTTTGCTCGCAAGGTTCGGCGTGCTATGAAAGAGAGGGGAATAAGTGGAAGCCAAGCAGTATAGAGTTAAGGTTAATGCGGTTCGTGCTACGCTGGTATATTATATATCAGAGTATGATATCGAGGCGGCAATTAACCAAGCAATAGAAGCACCATTTAAGGAGTGGGAAGTATATGACTTTGATATGCCACTCGGAACTGATGTAGAAGCAGAGGAAATCTGAGAGAGGGGTAAAGATACTAAAGTTTATAGGATTTAATTTGGTGGTTAGTTTGTTACTCATAATGGGTGGCACTACCATACCATACACTCTTGTATTTCTTTTAGTTCTATACTTTATAGGTGCTTTGATATGAGAAGAATATTTGTATTCATATTTATCATAGGCTTACTGCTTATGCTAGGTATAAGATTTGCTACGCCTACTAGCCAACCTAATCCAACAGGAGAAGTTGTTGAAGAAGGCTGGACAGTAATGGATAGCAAAGCATACGCTCAGGATAAGTTATATGAGTGGGAATATAAACAATGGTCGTGCCTTAATAAATTGTGGACTAAAGAAAGTAATTGGAGACCCAATGCTTACAACAAAGTAAAAGTTATGGGCAAAAATGCTGGAGGTATTCCACAATTATTAGGGCTCGACCCTAACACACCCGCACCAAAGCAAATAGATCGCGGGCTTGCCTATATCTATAACAGATATGGAACTCCTTGTAAGGCGTGGGAGTTCTTCACTAAGAAAGGATATCACTAATCAAAGATCGCAAACATATAACAGAACTTAAACCTGATTACAAATCCGCTATGGATATCAGAGGTAGAGCCACTACTGTCTGTCCTTGTGGTTGTAATATATGGAACTTAAAGACTGTGTTCGATGATGAGACTGGTGATATAGATATGTATTTCTTAGATATGGAGTGTGCTTTATGTGGCACTCTTGCAACAGCACCAACACCCGAAGACAGCGAGGAACTATAATGCCAACCTATTCATACAGATGTCTTGACGATAAGACACTAGTAGAACTAAGTCGTAGCGTTGATGAACGAGATGACTTGGTTGAGTGTCCGCAATGTAAGAGAGAGATGACAAGAGAATACCAAGCCAACCCAGTTCATTTCAAAGGGACAGGGTTCTATTCAACAGGAGGATAATGAACGAGGAACAACTCTTTAGTATGCTTAAAGATGAATACTATCCTGATCTAACTATGGTTAGCGATGAGTATTCTAACTTTGATTGCGTATCAGAGCGTGAAGATTTATATATAGAACTTAAGTGTAGACATACACACTATGATGATCTGCTTATAGAAAAATATAAGTATGATAAAGTAATAGAACAAGCAAACATAATTGGCAAGACACCAGTATATATTTGCTCAACACCTGATGGTGTATGGGAGTTCAACCTTGATACTATCAAAGTTATTTGGGAAGATAAAGATAATCTACCTAAGACTACCGAGTTCGAAGACATCGAAAAAGTAGTTAAAACCGTAGGTTTCCTACCCATTTCTAAGGGTAAGAAATTATTTCCTGAGTTCTATGACGACGAAGAGATAGAAGATTTTGCTATGAACGATAGTGATCTATGGTCTGATGGGGAAATTGAGTTCGACCCTGATGACGGATACTATTCTTCAGGTTCTTGATCTTCAGAACTAACAGTATCGATATCATTGTAAGGTTTGTACCCACCTATCTTATTGATAAGTCTACTAATAGCACGCTTAAGTCTCATTCGTGCAGCACTATCAGTACCAAGTTCCAAGTAGTTTGCTATCTCGCCGAAGTCTAGGTGTTCAGCAAAGCGTAAGAAGATAATTCTTCTATCATCTTTGTTTAACTTCCAATAACCTGAGTCAACTTCTAACATCATTATAGTTAGGTTGCCACCTTCGGCGGGAGCAGACGGTCTACCTGGTCTACCAAGATTTAGTTTATGTGTAACACCATACTCACCACGTAACACGGGTGGTAGTAATGCTTCAACTATTTCAGATTCATAGTAATGAATATCAGTAACATCATAGCCAACAGACTTTGCTTTCCATCGCTGGCAATAATCTAATGCATCATTGCGAAGAGAACGATAGATTAAATTCTTAGCGTCCTTCTCACCTATTGCTTCCCAGTCTTTAAGTTTATTTGGGTGCTCGGTAAACCATTGATACAGCGATTGTCTTATGTCCTCTAACTCTACCATAGGAAACTTTCTATGGTACTCAGAAGCAACCGCTGTTACAATGTAGTCCCACTTCTCAATACTATCCCAGTCCAATTACTTCCATACCTTCTTATCAAATACGAATGAACCATCCATATTAACTGGAACCAACTGTGGTGTAACCTTATTCCCATCTACATATAAGACACCGAAACCTTTGTGCCACGTAAACAAGCCACCTCTAATATACTTAGCAAACTTAAAGTCCATTAAGCAACCAGTCTCTAATCCCCATACAGTCTTAGGTGTGCCACCAAAGTACGACTGAGTGTAATGTGTCAAGCCAGCACGGTGCGTATGACCACACACAACAGACATACCAGCACGTTTGGCTAGTCCAAGTGCGGTAGCACCAGCAGTAGGTTGCACATTACCCTCGTCGCCGTGCAACAGCAACCAGTTAGGTGCTAATTCATATGGCTTTTCGTGGTATGTAATACCTAAGTCATCAAGTCTTAAGAAGTTCTTTAACTCTAACTCAGGTAAGCCAGCAAGTCCTGGCGCTCTCATTCTAATTGTATTAAATAATCTATCAGTATGATTACTTCTAATCATATGCTTAATCTTTAATGATTCAAGCACACGATGAGTCTCATCTCTATCTCTAGCAATAGACTTCTCGTGTTCAAGATCGGTACCTTTACTCCACTTTGAGATAGTCTGCATATCCATCTCATCCCCAACAGATACCACCTCATCAGGTTTATATTTCTTTATGAAATTAGACAGCGCTAAGACTGCCTTCCTATCGTGGTACGGTACCTGCAAGTCAGACACGCAGACTATAACCTTCATTTGTCCCACTTTCCTCTAAGTACTAGCAACCCTATGATTGCATAGTTTGCCATATCCTTGAAGGAATCTTCAATGGACTCGTGCTCTGGGTTCTTACCGCTATCAACTAAATTATTTATGCGTGCTAACTTGTCGTGCATACGCACACGCAGTCCATTGATGGCACCACCAGGTGCATCAGCAATATTTTTTGGGCCGTAATCTTTATGTTTAGATATCAATAGATCTAATAGTTCTTGGTATGTTGCTCCAACTGCTGACTCAAAAGAGGTACTGTCAGGGTAACTACGAGTCTCCCATCCATCTTCTGTACTTGACTTATATGGAAACCTTGTTCCTCCAAGTGGATTATAATCTGCCATTCTTCACTTCCCCTCTTCCAGTAATTGCTTGAGTTCATTATCTATTTCCATCATCTGCGATTCGATTATCATTTCCTCTACTATATCTTTGATTGCTTCGGGCTGTGTCTCTGCCGTAAACAATGTCATATATGTAGACTGGGTTATAGTCTTGATCTGATCTGGTTTGTCTGCATATTTATACAGGCACCTAAGCAATGAACCTATCATTAACCTAGCCCCATTGGGTAATACTAGTGCGGGATCAAACTCATCATCATCTTCTAGCAAATGATCTGTTGCCTCAAACACATTAGCAAATCTCTCACCGCATTCAGGGCAAGGCGGTATACTTCTATCCATTTAGTCCAGCCCTCTCTCTAATGTAATCAGAACCATACTTTACATATGCACTGTTCACATCTTCTCCGTCTGGCAATTGCACGACTGTGACGGGCAACTCCCTTGCGAGACTATTGGCAAACTCTTTGCCTGGTTGATCTCCATCCGCAAATACATATACTCTTTCAAAGTCTGCGAGTAATCTTGTATAATGTTTCTTCCAACTATTAGCACCAGGTACGCCGACGCAAGGAATGCCAACACAACTAGACAAAGTAACTGTATCCAATTCACCTTCACACACTCCTATAAAATCGCCTGCTCGTTCTATATCTAATACATTATACATCTTGGTCTCAGCCCCAGTCATACCCATATATTTAGGTTCAACTGCTGGGTTAAGAGATCTAAATCTTAAATCAACTACACCACTCTTTGTAATATAAGGGATAGATAGCCTGCCAGTAAATGATTCGTGTCCTATCTCAGGTTCCACGACTACGCCGAATCGCGCCAGACGTGCTGCTTCCATTGTTATACCCCTGCTTCGCAGGTAATCTTCTGCCTGATAAATGTTTGCCGCGTACTTCTGAACTGCCTGTCCCAGTAATTCTTTCTGCGATTGACTTTGCTTCACGTATATCTACCCTCTCTTGCTGTGCGACAATTTGTAAACTATTACCTTGGACTCCGCAGGCGAAGCATATGTATATGTTATCGTCGAGATTAGCACTCCCTGATTGGTGAGTGTCGGAGTGGAAAGGGCATTTGAGATTAACCTGCCCGTGTCCTTGTCGGACTTGTGCTCCGTAGTGTATAAGTATTTCTCGGATACTTGGTAAGTCATTTGCCTGCCCTCTTAGTCCATTGTTCAAAATCTTCCACCACCCAAGCCTTGTCTATGCCTGCCTGCCTACGTTTAACTATCACAAACTTATATGGTACTTCTTTTAATCCTCTAGCCTTAGCATAATTCTCTGCCTCAACCTCAGCCTCACGCCAGAACTGTGGTAAGTCTAACTTCTTTGTTGCCTTTAACTCTAGTATGTTTGCTACTCCATCTAAGAAAGCAACAACATCACCCTCATCTTTAGCACCAGCCTTGGTTAATCTCTCGGCTAGTATATCCTTGGAGCGTAGCCACTTAACTACACTAGTCTCAAAGGTTGCGCCTTTGCGCTTACCATATGAACTCATTCACAATCCAAACAATAATTTGCCACACGAATGTTTGGTATGTAAATTACGAACTGTCTGCCACAATGAAAACAATTAACAGATGTCCATTCATTATCTACAAAGTAAAATGGATTTCTAATCTTAAGTCTTTTACTCACGCCAGTCCACCTTTGGAAACTTAGTAAAATTAATAAAGAAAAATAAAAAATCAAATCTCATAACCCAAGCAGATACGGGAGCAAATGCATCTTCAGTCCACTCTACAATGGGGTACCTTTCAAATCCAATTCCAAAGCAATGTATAGTATTAAGTCCAATCGTTATAGATCTTCTACCTATGTCTTTGGTTGGCATATCAATGATTTTCTGGTATGTCATCAACAAACATATACTCAGGGTTGAATGCAATCCAAGTCATTAGTCCTCCACCTGCGTCTGCTCTGCCATATCTATTCTTAACTGGAGCAACACCCATTGAAGTTCCGACAACACCAAGTGTACATATAAGCGCTGGAAGTTGTGCCACTTTACCTTGGATAGCAGAGCGTGGCTGACACGGTGACCCAAGCACAGCCTCACTAGTGTGATGAAGAACGACAACAGCCGAATTGGTAGCACGAGCAAGATACTTTAACTCCTTCATAATAGCACGCATTGAAGCGAACTCTTCGCCACCATCTGTGGCTACATCCATTAAGTTATCTACTATAATAAGTGTAGGTGAACAACCCCATAGTTCTTCAAAGGCTTGAACTTCCTCATCAATATCTTGTAGTGTTGGTGCTGATTCAAATGACCAGACTATATGGCTACTCTTAGATAGAGTAGCCTTAGTCCAACCAACATCAGTATGTAGCATCCCCTCTACATCTGTTTGGTTTTTTCCCGAAATCATAGACGCTAATCGCATAGCCATAGTGTGTGCATTAGTATCGGCTGAGATATAAAGTGTTGGCACTTTCATCTTCAACGCTAGCGCTAATGCTAGTGTAGACTTTCCCACTCCTGGTGCTGCTGCGAACATAGAAACTTCAGAGCGACGGATGATGATCTTATTTGATTCGAATGCCTTAAAGCAAGATGGTAATGGTTCCCCACCAATACTGGCACGACCAACTGATCTGACAAGTGTACGCATCCTGGTTCCTTTCTAGTTCCGAAAAAAGATTTGTGCCAGTCTTTTAGTTTACTGGTTTGCATTGGTCAGGTGTTCCTTGTGGTGAAGGACAAGACCAGAATGCATATGGTTTACCGCTTGCTTTACTAATTCCCTCTCGCCATATACGGGCTCCGTGTTTGCATACGGGCGACGCTGTACCTGACGCTGCTGAGACTGGGGTTGGAGCGGAGTAACTCGAGGGCCTTGTGCTTGTAGTGGAACTCGATGTCGAGGACGGGTTTAGAGCGTATGAACCTACGATCTTTTGCTGAGTAGCAGCAATTTGTGGAGAGTAATCTCCTACGCCTTCTAACAATACTGATAGTTCATCAGAAGTATTAGCGCGTACGTTTATCATATCACCTGATGGTGTCTTGTAGGAAACTTGTAGTTTCCAGTCTTCATTTGCCATTGTTTCTCTCATTTCTTCGAAGTGAACTGACAGTGTTCTGTAAGTCCACAACGATTGCAGTTGTTTGTATTAGGAATAAATATACCAGCCTTGCGTGCTTTATCAAAGTTGCTAACTAAGTACTCAAGTTTCTCCTCAGTGTAATTACTTAGATCAACCATAGCGGAAGTACCCTCTTGCCTAGCCATCCAGTATGCACCATACTTTACATCTACACCTAAGACTTGCTTAAGACCTAGTTTATAGAAGCCAAGTTGTAAGGTAGAAGTTGGGGTCTGTTGTGAAGTCTTTAGGTCAACCACGACCAACTCACCATCAACTTCAAACACTCTATCGAGAACCATCTTCACTGGCACGCCAGCAAAAATAGGAGTCAACCCCAACTCTATGGCGGGTGCGCCTTCAGGAGTGAACCAAATCTTCCAGTTATGATTAGCCTTGCGCCAATCAATATAAGACTGAACCCACTCAGGTCCTGTCTGTTGCCAGAAATCTACGTTCTCTCTATTGGGAAATGCCTTAGATGTTCTACCACCTACACGTGCAAAGGTTAAGTCAACACCTTCCGACTCTTTAACCCAAGCCTTATCCCATAAAGCAAGTGTATCACTTGTTACCAATTGTAACCTGCTTTGCTAATCGTAGGGCAATGCTAAGTCCTGCTAAATTTTCTGGATGTTCTTGGGTATGAACTGTTTTATCAATAGCATTTTGTATAGCACCGACTATCATTGCTTTAGTCTCGTGCAATCCATCTTCGTATCGTTCACGCATAATGGTGTTATAAGTCTCCCATTGCATAGTGGTAATACCACCCTCTTCATTAACAATACTAATCATAGGTTCTCCAAATCCCACATCTCGGTAGCGGTATGAAATGATGAGCCACCTACTGACCATACAGATGGTGCCTCAGGTAATTGTAACAGTCGACCTAGGTAATACTGGTAGCCACAGTCGATAAAGGTAGTAAATGCGGAGTAAGATATATGTTCTGGTAAGGTGTATTCACCCAATTCAATAGTCATAGCAGTAGTATATCATAATGGACAGGCATTGTAGGTAGGCAGGATCTTGCGCCTACCATCAATCGGTATTCCTATGTGTATACTTAGATATATAATACTATATATAAGACCCCGAAGGGGTCTATATAATATATACTAGGAGTACAACTATGAACAGTACAACTACCTATCCTAATTGGTTTGAAGGTCAGAAGTATAACTTCGAGGATAACCTATCTGAGTTCAAAGGTTTACCTAATCTAAAGTTCTTACAGATAGGAGCCTATACAGGCGACGCTTCAGTATGGCTACTTGATAATATATTAACTGACCCAACATCCACCCTGACAGATATAGATACCTGGAAAGGTTCAGATGAAACTGAACATAAAAACATTTCATTTGACAATGTCCACACCTACTACCTAGAACGAACCAAGAAGTATAAGAACCTATTATCAATTCAATCTAAGTCTGAGTATGTACTACCTAACCTTAATCATACCTATGATTTTATATATGTAGATGGAGACCACACCGCCAAGGTTGTTGCCGATGATGCTGAAGGTGCTTGGAAAATCCTTAAGCCTGGTGGCATACTTGCCTTTGATGACTATATGTGGGGACAAGACTTGCCAGAGTATACTACCCCTAGGCCAGCGATAGATAACTTTCTCAGTAAATACACAGGAACCTATGATCTCTTGACTAAAGAGTACCAAGTTTGGCTTATGAAGAAATGACAAAAGACCCCCCTTCCCAGTATCTCTACTAGGTCGGGGGGTCATTAGTGTCTCTAAAGGGCGTTTAAAGCCCAATTAGGGGTATATAATTACTTGCTTCCAATACCAAATTCTGTGGCTGATGGGTCTATTGCCTTTAGAATAGGTCCTGCAACGGCTGCAACTCCTGCTAATGCTAATGCCTTTAGGTCAGTTGTGCCAGTAAGGTATAGAGCAAGTACGGCTGCAACTGCAGCACGTAGGTAGGTAGAAACAATTGCTTTTAATTTAGTTGTATTCATATTGTCCTTTAAGGGCGAGCAACGCCCATTACTAGGGAGTAAGCACGCTTCTTTAGAAACACACCATCTCCGTTTGATTGACTGCCCTTATTATCCCCTGAGGTATTACCCTCATAAACCATAAGGTATTTCTTTCCATCGTTACTGGCACAGATACCAACGTGGTCAGCCTCTGCATCAACATCGAATTGAAAGAAAACTATGTCGCCAGCCTGCGCTTTGCCGACTGGAACTATCTTGCCTTTACTTGTAAACCATTTAAGTCCTGCTTGGCAGGAAGCAAATCCTTTAGCAGTTTGGGCTGCTACCTTAGGTGCTAGTCCTGCTTGGTCAAAGCACCAAGATACAAACATTGCACACCAAGGATTATTGTTTAATCCATACCACTTGCCATACATACTATCGTTATTCTTACCAACCTCTTTATATCCTACCTGAGATTTGGCTATGTCTACTACGCTCATTATGTCCCTACTTCTTTAGTGATTGTATTATTAACTCTGTTAAAAACTCTACTTTGTCATCTAACTGATTGACTTTATCACGTAGGCTTGAGCCACCATTCGGTTTAAGTTCAGCAAGATAATGTTTAACCATCCATCTAACTCCTGCTGCAAGTGCTCCAATAAGTGTGGTTAATGCTACGGCTAATCCAGCCCAATCAGTTGGTGTCATCATACGGTCCTAATCGTAATTTCAATTACGCCTCCGAAACCATCAAACCTTTTGTCTGGTGGAGTCATACGTGTAAATGAGATTTGTTCAATAACTACTTGACGACTTTCGCCTGTAGTAAGGTCTTGCCAGGTAACAACATCGCCACCTTCTTCTACGTTTTCTAATGACTGTAATCTTTGTAATGCTTTACCTTCATACCCAGATATTACATTGTATCTATCTGTCTCAATATCAAAACAGTAAACAGGAAACTTCATAATTCTTTGACGTGGCGTAGCAATAGTAGCCTTTGCTTGATAGCCCTTAAAAATAGGACCTTGGCTAGTAGTTGTAGCATCGCGATTAAGAACGAATTTATAGGCT
>Ga0214921_10002866_pt1 | contig 27290 bp, 18 predicted proteins | sample LL1505_MetaG_FD_177992 | JGI IMG/M metagenome (GOLD analysis project Ga0214921, IMG submission 177992) | Freshwater microbial communities from Lake Lanier, Atlanta, Georgia, United States - LL-1505 | ecosystem: Environmental > Aquatic > Freshwater > Lake | place: USA: Georgia | collected... | reverse complement strand
ACTCTGCAAATGCTGCCGCCGGATGCGCCAGCTTGGATGGTGCTTCCCACGGCTTTTGGCGTGCCGCTTTTGATCGGGCTTGCCTGCGGCGTAATCAATGGGGGCCTGATTGTCGGTCTCTCGCTGCATCCGTTCATCGTCACTCTGGGAACGATGAGTATTTTCCGCGGCCTGGCCAATGTCCTTCCCGCCGAAAAAACTCTTCCTTCGGCCGGACGCCGTCTTCCGCAAGCGTTCACGACTGATTTCATGAGAATCGAGGTTTTTGGAATCCAGCCAATGCCGCTCCTCATCATGCTTGTTTGTGTGGCGCTAGGCTGGATTTATCTGCGCTATCTCATCGCGGGCCGCGAAACCTACGCGATCGGTGGCAATGAGGAGGCAGCCAGGTTCAGCGGCTTGAGCGTGGGAATGATCAAGTTGCGAACCTACGCGATCTCCGGTCTTTGTGCTGGCTTGGCGGGACTGGTCTCGCTGGGTCGATTTGGCACGGCCTCCACCAGCACCGGAACTGGCTATGAACTGACTGTGATTGCCGCCGCCGTGGTCGGAGGCGCCAGCTTGATCGGGGGGCGCGGAACCGCCCTCGGTGCCTTATTAGGGACTCTCATCATTGCCCTCATCGAAAACGGCATCCTCATCCTCCGACTCGCCCAAGAGTATCGCTTGGTGATTGTCGGCCTCGCCATCATTATTGCGGTCTCACTGGACCGTCTCAGCCTTTCCCTTCGCTCGCGCTCGGCTCTCCAAACCAAAAAATGACCATACCACCCATGAAAACCACCCTCAGACTCCCCATCCTCCTCCTCGGCGTTGCGGCCCTCTTTGTTACGGGTTGTGACAAAAAGCCCGATGCAGCCGATGCCGGCGGCAATTCAAAACGCAAAATCGTCATCGGATTCGTCGGCAAGAGTCTGAGCAACGATGTTTTTCAAGCCGCTCAGTCCGGAGCCATCCATGCGGCGAAGGATCTCGGAGAGAAGTATGGCGTTCAGGTGGAAGTGGAAGTTCGCACTCCCAACGAGGAGGACCCCACCAAGCAGGCCGAAGCCGTCGAGGCACTCACGCGCCGTGGCGTGGATGGGATCGCAATCTCGTGTTCGGAAGCCAACACCGTCACACCTTCCATCGACAAGGCCGTGGGCAAAGGCGTTTCGGTGCTTTGTTTCGACTCTGACGCACCCAACAGCCAGCGCTTTGCCTACTATGGAACCGACGATCTTTCCTGCGGCAAGCGGGTGGTTGATGAGTTGGCCAAAGTCATGGGAGAAAAAGGGACCATTGCCATCCTTGCCGGCAGTCAAAGCGCTCCCAACCTTCAAAAGCGTGTGGCTGGGGCGAAAGACGCCTTGAAACAATATCCAAATATGAAACTCAACGAGCCCGGCGTTTTCTATCACGCCGAAACTCCTGAAAAGGCTGCGGAAGCCATCGCCTCGGCTCAGAACGCGAACCCTGGCATCCAAGGCTGGGCGCTCATTGGCGGTTGGCCGCTCTTCACAGCCGATGCGTTGAAGTGGCCACCCGGCTCGATCAAAGTCGTATCGGTGGACGCTCTGCCCGCGCAGCTTGGCTATTTGAAATCTGGATATGTGCAGATGCTGCTGGCGCAGGACTGCTACGGCTGGGGCACCAAATCCGTCGAACTCCTTTTGGAAAAAATCCTGAATAATAAAGTGCCTTCCAATCCGCTGGTGATCGATCCGCTCACCGTGGTGACCAAGGAAAATGTCGATAGCTACGGCAAAAATTGGGAGAAGTGGCTGGCGAAGTAAGTCCCTTCCGTCCACTTGCCATGAACTTCATCGAATTCCGCTCAGTGACCAAGCTCTTTGGTGGCGTGACGGCCCTCCGTGATGTCACGCTTCACATCGGCCAGGGTGAATGCCACGGCTTGATGGGTGAAAATGGGGCTGGTAAATCCACTTTGGGCAAGGCGCTGGCCGGAATTCATCGCCCAGATGGTGGAGAAATTCTAATAGCGGGCGAGCGGCCCGACCTCTCCAATCCACGGAATGCCCTCGCAGCCGGTGTCGCGATGGTGCATCAGGAGCTGGCTTTCTGCCCAGATTTGAGCGTGGCTGAGAACTTGTGCATGGGGAGATATCCCAAGCGGATGGGGCTGATGCTCGACCAACGCGAAATGCATCGCCGTGCCGAAATGCAACTGGCCAGAATCGGCGTCGAATTGGATGTTCGCACTCTGCTGCGCGACCTCTCAACGGCACAAGAGCAGCTTGTTCAAATCGCAGCCTCCGTCGGAACAAATCCGCGCATTCTCATTTTCGACGAGCCTACGAGTTCCCTCTCCGAGCCCGAATCGCAGCGACTTTTTGAATTGATCGAGACTCTCAAAGCCGACGGATTGACCATGATATATGTCTCGCACCGCATGCCGGAGCTTTTCCGTCTATGCGATAAAATCAGCGTTCTTCGGGATGGAGCTTATGTCGGCACGCTGGAGAAAAGCGAGATGACGCAGGATGCGGTGGTGCAAATGATGATCGGACGCTCCGTGCAGGAATATTTCGGCGAAGCCCCCCGGACACAATCGGGTGAAACCGTGCTCTCCGTGCAAAACCTCAGCTCACACGGCACCTTTCAAGACATCAGCTTTGAAATTAAAGCCGGTGAGGTCGTTGGATTTGCCGGGCTCGTCGGTGCAGGCCGCAGTGAAGTGGCCCGGGCCATTTTCGGCTTGGATACGGAGGCCACGGGCAGCGTTCGCATCGCTGGCGAGGAGTTGCAAATGGGTTCTGTGAAAAATGCCTTGCGAGCCGGGGTGGGCATGGTGCCCGAAGACCGCAAACGCCAAGGCTGCGTGCTCGGCATGAGCTGCCGAGAAAATGTCAGCATGGCCATCCTCGACCAAATCGATCGCGTGGGCTTCCTCGATCAGAAGCAGGAAAAAACCATCGCCGCAGAATTCATAGACCAACTTCGGGTCAAAACCGCTTCGATGGACGCCCCGGTGAACTCTCTTAGTGGCGGTAACCAGCAAAAAATCGTCATCGCCAAATGGCTCGCCCGGGGTGGAAAGCTTCTAATCGTTGATGAGCCGACCCGCGGAGTCGATGTGGGCGCAAAGGCAGCCATCCACGCCTTGCTCGACGAACTGGCTGCCAAGGGGCTGGCCATCATGCTGATATCGTCCGAACTTCCAGAGGTCCTGAACCTCTCCCACCGCATTATGGTTATGCGGGAGGGGCGCTTGGCTGGCGAACTCAATAAAGCCGACGCCACCCAAGAGTCCGTTCTTCGCCTCATGGCTGGCGCAAACTAAAACGGAGCCAATTCTCAATCCAGAGTCACTCCTATTGGTCGGTCGGATAAAAGACCAACCGGATCGTTCAGGCAGGCAGCTGAGAGATAGTTTTCATTACCCTCCGGAATGCTGTGAAAACGATTGATCGGGTTGAAATCGGAAGCTGACCGTCGAGCCAAGAGTGGATTTTTTTCACAGTTTTTTACAAGAAGCCGAAATGACAATATTGGAGGAGTTGTTATCTTGACACTGAGTCAGTCGCTCCCCCTCGCCAAACATCAGTGAAAAAAATTCCTCTCCCCCCAGCCCATGTTGAAAGGCGCTCCGGATCCGCGCTCTTAATCGTGCTTGGGTTTCTCTTGCTGATCAGCGCTCTGGCTTTGGCTTTTTTTGCCACGACCACCACTCAGCGCAATGCGGCCAAAAGTTACTCCGACTCAGGTGCCGTGCGCCACCTCGCGAACAGCGCGCTGGAATTGGTGTGCGCCCAGATCGCAGACGCCACAACGGGAGCGCAGCTTGCAAGCAACGGTGCTCCAGACCCCGCCAACCCACTCGCCTGGGCCTCCCAGCCGGGCATGATCCGCACCTTCGATACCTCCGGTGCCGCCTACCGTTACCATAAGCTTTACAGCTCGGATAACATGACGGTTTCCGCTTTCACGCTTGCCGATGACCTGCCTCCGGCCACTTGGAAAAACAGTCCCGGCGTATGGACGGATCTCAATGCTCCCGTGGCAGACACCACCGGGACTTTGAATTATCCGATCCTCGACCCGGCAGCCTTAACTACCACCAGCAAGGTCAATGCCACCGGCTTCACGATCAATGCTTCCACAGTGGGCTACACCGGCGGAAATGCCTCTTCCTCGAACAACCCCGCGCCAATGCCGGTGCGCTGGCTCTATGTGCTCCAAAACGGCACCCTCGTGCCCGGATCTGGCTCGGGAAATACCACGACCGTCACGGGAGCCACCACAGCCAATCCGATCATAGGCCGCATCGCGTATTGGGCGGATGACGAAACTTGCAAAATCAATATCAACACAGCCGCCGAGGGTTCGTATTGGGATACGCCGAGGTTTGTAGGGCCGAATTATAGCAATGTTTTTAGCGGTGGGGTTCCAAATTCATCAGTTGCCCAATCCTACCCCGACTTTTCCTATGCTGCCTACCAGCCTGCCCAATTTGAATTTCAGCGATACCCGGGACATCCCGCCCAAGTCGCATTGAGCGCGGTGTTCCCGCAAGTAACACCTCAGCTGGCAGCTGGTCTCACGCCACGTCTGGTGTGGGGAGGAAGTCAAAATGGAACAGTTTGGACCGGAAACTCCAGCATCAATCTCTCGCTGGCTCCGCGCAAGCCGCTGTATGCCTCCCTCGATGAATTCCAATTTGCCGGGAATGCAACAACTCCCCGCACGGCAAACACCATCGCCACATCTGCACTCACAAGATCGGATTTGGAAGCAGCGAAGTTTTTTATCACCGCCACCAGCCGCGCACCAGAAGTGAATCTCTTCAACCTACCGCGCATTGCTTGCTGGCCCGTTGACTCCAGCCTTTCCGCGAACCGCACCACGGCCTACGACCGGCTTATTGCGTTCTGCTCATCCACGCTCAACTCGACATCCAACTCAACGGCCCGCCTCCCTTACTATTTTTCGCGCAATGACTCCCAGAGCCCGACGCACGATTATTCCAATATTCCTCGGAATCAGAATCTTTACAGCTATCTGCAACGCCTCACTTCAAACGCCATTCCCGGATTCGGGGGAAATTTCTTATCCAAATATCCGCAGGACCGTGATCAGATTCTGACTTGCATCTTCGACTACATCCGCTGCACAAACCTCATGGATCCAGCTCTTGGTGGGTATCCTATTACGACAGCTGCTGCTGCCAATGGCGTTTGGCCGGTTACCGCCAACCAGTTCGTTCAAGCCAGAAAGACCCCCACCGATTCTGTCAGCACTCACTTGCTCGGTTCCGGTCAAGTGATGCCAATCCAGATCGGTAACGCAACGACAAACACAATGGGCTTCGGCCGTTTTCCCTCCCTCAAGGAAATCGGAATGGCCTTCGTTTGCGTTGGGGCTGGAGAGTTGCCAAATACATCATCTATAACTAATAACGCTACACTGACGACATATCTCACATCAAACTCCACACCCACGAATGATGAAGTGATGAAGCTGATTTCGAATATTCCTTCGGTCGGAAGTTATGGGATTCCCTTAACAGCTCCCTCCACTTCCACAATGAGCTCATATCTTCGATCCAATCCATCGGAGTGGAATCTTATTCGTGCCAAATGGATTGCAAGTATAAATGCTGGCCTCTTAAAACCTCTTTCCACTTTCGCCAGCGGAATCAACTATTTCAACCCAGCTCTCAATGGAACGGCACTCGCTCCGGATGAACGACGCGTGCAGATGGTTATTATGGAGCGACTTTTCTCTCCCATGGCTGGAAATGCCCCGCTTTATCCCGACATCATCATTCGGCTACAGGGACTTGGCAACCTAACCATTTCGAACGCAACAAATATCGCAACAGGCAGTCTATTTTCGGCGCCGCCCACTGCGGCAGGATGGTTGCTTAAAGTGTCGAGTCCTTACACATTTAGCACTGGAGGGACTAACCCCCTCAATGCACAATCCCTTTTCAAGAACAATTGGTCAACTCATACGATAGCTACGGCAAGCGGTAACAGAACATCAACAACCATTTATCCATATTATCCATTTATTAGTCAACCATTTACTGTAAATTCTACTACAATGAGTTTTTCGGGTGCTTCAATTACCCACACCATGTTTCAAGGAAGAGCGTCTTATGATGCACAGAATAGTAGACTTGATAACGCTTTCAAAAGTTCATCAACCTTAACGATGAATGCTGTTGTATCGGATTCTCAGAACTTGGCTCAAAATGCCACGATTACATTTCCTTCAGGCAACTTTCCGACTCCAAACTTCCCGATTTATTCCACATCAAATATTTACCCACGAGGAGGTAACGCCACTACTGACTTTTATTGGCAAGTAGGTGACTGGCTGAAGCAGGCTCAAGAAGTCGATAAAACTCCATCCGACATCATGAGCTACGCGACCATTCGTTCATTGACTTACAATGGAGATGGCCGAGTAGCTGCTCTGACGCGCGATATTCCAGCAACCGCCTTCACAACTTATTCTGATTACAATACCGCCAATTCAAGCGGAACGAACAACCTTTATCATGTGTCATCTGGCTATACGAATACTTTCATGCGGATCGGAGGGAACTCGTCCTCCACCTATAACACGCGCCAACTCGCCCCTGGCGACTCCGTCACAACTGGAGATTTCGACCTCCTTGCCCGCATTGCTCCCGGGCCGTTTGTTAACAAACCGGACGAGGGGGATTCCACATCCTCAAACAGCACTCGCTGCCCATATCTTGATGTCGATCAAAACGCCTCCAATACTTCTATTTACACTCCGAACCGCATTATGCCCTCTCCAGGTATGTTTGGCTCGCTGCCAACTGGTGCGAAAGCTGGCAACCACTGGCAGACCTTGCTTTTCCGTCCTCAGCCGGGCCATCCCCAGAGCAAACAAACCCGTTCCTCCCAGCCCTCCGATCATCTCCTCATGGACCTCTTTTGGATGCCGGTCGTGGAGCCTTATGCGATCAGCGAGCCATTTTCCACGGCTGGAAAAGTGAACATGAATTACCAAATTCTCCCGTTCACATACATCAATCGCCCAACCGCCCTCATGGCCGCCATGAAAACTGAAATGCTCACGACTGTGCCCAGCGCTACCGCGCCGAGTTCAACCACTGAGGAAATACCAAATGACAATCCAGTGAGCGCAGCAAGTCCATGGCGTCGATCACTCAACTTGAGTGAAGCCAACGGCACGCTCCGCCAATTCCGCGAAAAATTTGCGGCTGGAGATGTATTTCGATCAGCTTCTGAAATTTGCGATATCTACCTAACGCCTGGAAATCTCACATGGTCTAACAACGCCGCAGGTGACATCTTCTGGAGCGGGCAACAAAACACAGCAGACAACCTCCGCGAGAAGCCCTACACCAACCTGTATGCGAGGCTCACGACCAAATCGAACACATTCACGGTGCACATTCGAGCACAGGCACTCCGGAAAACACCTGGCGCGGCACCCGATCAATGGGCTGAGGGAACTAACCGCATTGTCGGAGAAGAGCGGAGTGCAGTAACAATCGAGCGCTATATTGATGTGGATAGCATCCTTCCCGATTTCGCGACTGATAGCACCGTTATTCTATCTAAATATAACCGCATAAGAACTTTGAGCACGCGGCGTTTCAACCCATGAAATACGCTGCCTTCATTAGTGATATCCGGCTTCGTTTGATGCGTCTTAGTTGCTTTTTCTGCCGCAAACGAAATTCGCGAGCCTATTGCTCCAGAGCCATTCTCGCCTCGGGCGCGTTCAGTCTCATCGAAGTCACCATTGCGCTGGGTATCTTGGCGTTTGCGCTGGTCGGGATCATGGGACTCATGCCCGTCGGTTTGAGGACGATGGGGGATGCGATCGACGACGGCACTTCCTCACTGATCGCGCGACGCTTGGTCGGCGAGGCGAGGCAAAGTTCTCTGGATGCTTTGATAACAAACAACTCCACAACGCGCTATTTTGATTTTGAGGGTCAGGAGGTTGCCTCCGTTTCATCTTTCCTGAGTGTTTACAAGGCAGATACGATGGTGTCTGCTCAAAGTTCCAATCTGGCCTTAGTCAGCATCACGGTTTCCAAAAACAATTCGGGCAACCGAACCTTTGTCTCCCATGTCGCCCGTCACTGATCAGCTGAAACCCCGCAGCACCATACGCGCCTTCAGTATTCTTGAAGTGCTTGTGGCTACATCTGTTTTGATGATTATTGCCGTGGTTTTGATCGGAATGGTCGATGCGGTGCGGAAGTTGCACACCCAAACCACGCTCAAGATCGCGGCTTACCGCGAGGCGCAACGGGCTACAGAAGTGCTCTCCTCGGCCATCTCGCAGGCCACCTTGAATACTTACTTGGATTATGTGGATTCCAGTGGAAATTACCGGTTCCGCTCTGGCGGCAATGCCACGACCTTCGTGCCGGCTTCCTACAAACGCACCTCGGAGTTGCGTTTCCGAAGCGGTAGCCTTCCCGAGTTGGCCACGGCCAACCGACCGACGCATGCCGTTTTTTTTCAGGCGCCTCTCGGTCTTGTCAGTTCCAATAACTACAAAGGTCTGGAGAATCTCTTGAACTCACTCGGTTTCTATATCGAATTTTGCGACGATTCGGACAGTCGTCCGGATTATTTCAATAACCTGAGCAATGCCAAACCAACCGTCTGGCGTTACAGACTGATGCAAGCCGTCCAGCCCAGCGATCAACTCACGATTTACAACTACACAGCGGCCAATCCCGGCTTGAAATCATCCAGCACGGGCGGAACGAGTTGGCTCACTGATACGCTGGGGGCGAACAACTTTGTGATTGCCGATAACATCATTGCCATGGTCGTCCTTCCGATGCTCGGTGTGGCGGACTTGACTGGAGGTAACACAGCTTCCTCGCTGGCTCCGAATTATCTCTACGACACCACGGCGACGAGCAGCACCCCCGCGTTGAATCCCTACAGCCAACTGCCTCCGTTGGTCGCGATGACTCTTGTGGCGGTGGATGAGCGTTCCTTTAGCCGTTTCCAAGGCGACTCGAACACTCCCAAGGACCTCGGGCTTGGTTCTCTTTTTCAAACTGCGGGGGATTTAAAAAACCCGTCCAATCCGGGGTATGCGAAGGATTTGGAAACCCTCAAAGCCACACTCACTCAAAACCGCATCGACTACCGCGTCTTCACGCTTGTGGTCCCGATCAATGCCGCCCGATGGAGCAAAAATCAAATCAACTGAAGCGGATTGCCCCACCCCGCCCCGACCGGCGCTTCCGCACTTGCGGTTTCTCCTTAATAGAGCTTCTGGTGGTCATCGCCATCATAGGCATCTTGTCAGTTCTCATCGTTCCTGCCTTCAATACCATCACTGGGGCCAATGCGATTTCGTCCGCCACGGATCGCTTGGTCGGCGCGCTGGAACTCGCCCGCCAGATTGCCGTGACGAAAAACAAGCAGACCGAGGTTCGCTTTTACGATATTCCGGCCACGGCTTGGGCCAGCGACTACCGGGCCTTCCAGGTTTTTGAAATCGAACCGTCCTTACAGGCTACCCCGGCCACTCCGGTCATCACCATGGGACAGCCTGCCGTCATCGCCCGGGATACCGGTCTCTCGACCCTACTGGATACGGCGCGTTCCAAAACTTGGACCACCCTTGATCCCCAGATCAGCCTGCCCGGTATCGGCACCTCTTACAACTGCTGCTATGTCCGGTTTCGACCGGAAGGAACGACTGATTTGGATATTTCAAAAAAATGGCATTTCACTGTTGTGGATGCCAAAACGCCTGTAACGGCAGCGAATCCACCGGCCAATTTTGCCTGCGTTTGGGTGACCCCCACGACCGGCAGCATCCGCGTTCTGCGCCCCTGACTCCATGGCTTTCAAACATCCACTCTCACTCTCCACCCCCTCAAAAGATGCGACCTAAACACCCCAGAGTTCTCATTTTGCTTGGCTGGTATGAAGACCGCGTCTATCGCGGCATCGCGAAGTTTGCGATGAAAGCCGGTTGGCATCTTTGCAATGACGCAGCCCGCGAAAAGGTGATTCCGTGGGGGTGGCAGGGCCACGGAATTTTGTCATGGCTTGGGGCGGGTGATGAATTGGCCGAGTTTACACTGAAAGCGAAGAAGCCAACGGTGGACTTCAGCTACCGCCGTCCCGAGTTGCCCTTCGCCCATGTGCTGACCGACCAAGAGGCATCCGCCAAACTCGTTGCGGAGCATTTTTTAATCCGGGGATTCAAGCATTTTTATTTTTACAGTTCCCAAGCCAACTGGGCTGCCTATGAGACGGGAACGGCCTACACCGCGAATCTCCGAGTGGCTGGCCACACATGCACTTGGATTCGCTGGGACGAATCCCCTTCGTTCTCGACCGGGCATGTCGGCTGGAGGGACAAGCGCCGCTGGCTCGCCGCAAAACTCAAGAGTGCTCCCAAGCCATTGGCATTGTATGCCTGTGATGACACCTGTGCGTTGGAGGTTGTAGAAACCTGCGAAGACACCGGACTGAGAGTGCCTGATGATGTGAGTGTGATCGGCATGGGAGACTCGCTTCCCGCCGTGGAGGCGATGCGGACACCGATCTCCAGCGTGGATCAAAGCTTCGAAACCCTCGGCTATCGCGGTGCGGAGTTGCTCGACGAAATTATGCGAGGAAAGCAAGTGCCCTCCGCACCAATTCGAATTCCGCCAACGGGCCTTGTGACACGCAAAAGCAGCGACCTGCTGGCCGTGGGACATCCGAATATCGCGCGCTGCCTTCGGTATATTTGGGAAAATTGCCACAAGCCAATCGGTGTGGACGACTTAGCCAAGGTCGCTGGAATGTCCCGTAGCGGCCTGCACAAGGCCTTTCTGTATCACATTGGACGTGCACCCGGCACGGAACTCCACAGGGTTCGCATTGAAGCCGCCAAGCGGATGCTCGCCCAGACCGGCATGAAGCTCGAGGAAATCGCGGAAAGATCCGGTTACCAGAGTGCGAACAGCTTCTGGGTGGCCTTCCGGCAAAGCACGGGAATGAGTCCAAAGCAATACCAAACAAAATTCTACACCTAAACGCTTGAGATGAATTTCAAAAGTAATGACAAAATAAAGTCTCATTTTCTCGTATAATACATTTACCATTATATATTTAATTTATACTAAAAATCTCAATAAATCTCTCATTTTTATGAAACCTCTCCCACATTCCAAAACCACAACACTCTCGGGAAACTGGGAATTTTTATTGGGCGATTGGACTCCCAGCTCTGAAGGCGGAGACTGGTCGTCTGTAACCCTTCCGCACACTTGGAACGCGGTCGATGCCCTCAATGGCGGCGGTAAGGATAACCAAAGCCGTGATGGCTACTATCGGGGGCCGGGATGGTATCGCTCGGAGATTCGCATTCCAGAGGAACTCGATGACCGGCGGTTGTTTCTTCGCTTCGAGGGCGTCGGGAGCGTGGCGGATTGCCATTTCAACGGAACCTTCCTCGGCCAGCATAGGGGAGCGTTCGGTGCGTTCTGTTACGAGATTACCGACCATGTAAATCGCGGTGGTCCAAATAGGCTTCTGGTCCGGGCCGACAACACCTGGCGCGAGGATGTGCTTCCTCTGTCCGGCGATTTCCCCGCATTCGGCGGCATCTACCGGCCAGTCCAACTGATCGTAAAGGACCGTCTTTGCATCTCGCCGCTCAACCACGCCTCACCGGGTGTTTTCATAACCCAACGGGATGTAAGCCGCGAATCCGCCACCGTGGAAGTGCGCGTGGAATTGGACAATCGCGGAGGGGATACCTCAGCACAGGTCTGCATCGCCATAAAAAATGCAGAGGGCGATGTGCTGGCCAACAGCTCCACCGAGTTGCAGGTCGAAACACAGGCCGAGATCTCGCAAGTTTTTCAACTTTGCGATCCCCACCTCTGGCATGGGCGCCTCGATCCCTACTTGCATACAGTCGAAGTATCTGTGCTCCGGGATGGCGTCTTGGTGGATTCCAGCGTCCAACCGCTCGGCCTGCGCTTCATCCAAATCGACCCCGAAAAGGGCTTTTTCCTTAACGGCGAGCCATACCAGCTCTATGGCGTGAGTCGGCATCAGGACAAGGCCGGGAAGGGCTGGGCGCTGACGGAGCAAGACCACGCCAAGGATCTGGCGATTGTCGCGGAGATCGGTGCCCGTGGCTTAAGAACTGGCCATTATCCAAGCGCGGCGAGCGTTTATGATCTCTGCGACCGTCTCGGCCTTCTCGTGTGGATCGAAATCCCGCTCGTTGATCGTGTCTCGAACGATCCAAATCTTCCAGCCAACGCCCGCGAGCAACTCACGGAAATGATCCGCCAGCACTTCAACCATCCCTCAATTTTCTGCTGGGGAATCTTCAACGAAATGTATCATCGCGAATCCCCGGATGCTCAGGAGTTGATAGGCAATCTTGTGGATTTGGCCCACTCGGAGGACCCAGGCCGTCCGACCGTTTGCGCGGTGAATAAAAGACGGGAGGACCTTTGCCGCTCCACCGACCTTCTGGCTCTGAATACCTATCCAGGATGGTATGACGGCGAGTTCGAGGATATCCTCGGCTTGGTTCGCGAGTTCAATGGACTAGGCGGAAATCGCGGCATCGCGGTCAGTGAATATGGTGCGGGCGCATCCATCCACCACCACGAGAACCAACCCTCCAAACCAGATCCCAACGGCCACTGGCATCCGGAAAAGTGGCAGTCGCTCTTCCACGAGGAGACCTACTGCATGCTTTCACAGACTCCCTATTGTTGGGGAAGTTTTGTCTGGAACCTCTTTGACTTCGCCAGCACCTGGAGGGATGAGGGCGACGCGCCCGGTATCAACGACAAGGGATTGGTCACTTTCGACCGCAAGATCCGGAAAGATGCTTTCTTTTTTTACAAAGCCAACTGGTCCGATGAACCAGTGCTCTACATTACCTCTCGCAGGCATACTGAGCGATTCGAGTCGGTTGTCCCGGTGAAAGTCTACTCGAACGCAGATTCGGTTGTTCTGACCGTCAATGGGAAGCGCATCGGAGCACTGCCGATTGGAGAAAACCGCATTGTGGTTTGGACCCGGATCGAGCTTCGGCCCGGGGAAAATCACATCCTCGTTGAGGCAAACAGGCTAGGACAGGCACTCACGGATTCTTGCGTCTGGAGTTTTGTTCCTTCGCAAACTGCGGCTGAAAACCTCTCCAGCAAGTCTCTCCCTTCCCGTCCCCGATAAATCATGGACACTCCCAACCAACAACCAAAGCGCCGCTGGCGATCCCTCTTCGTTCTGGCCTTCGGGCAAATCTGCGACAACACCGAGGGTGGGCTGGTAAACATCCTGTTCCCTGTGATCCGGCAATCTCTGGGACTCGGGGTCGATGCGCTTGGCATTTTGTCGAGCATCAGCAAGTTCGCGCGAATGATCTTTGGGCCTATCTGGTCGCTTGCCGCCGACCGATTTGGTCGCAAACGCATTCTTTTTATCATCACTGGCGTCTGGGGCATATGGACGATTGCTGCTGGTTGCGCACAGAATTTTACACAACTCCTGATTTTGTATGGTATCGGAGCGATCGGCACTGTGGCCGGGGAGCCAATTACGAATAGCTTGCTCGCAGATTTGTTCAAAGAGAACGAACGGGGCAAGGCCTTCGGAGCCATTCGCTCCATGGCCTCAGCCGGTTCGCTCGTCCTCACCCCGCTTATCGGCCAGCTTTCCGATATCCAAGACGGCTGGAGACTCGGCCTCATGACCATGGGAGGTGTAAGCGTTTTGAGCGGCGTGCTAATCCTGCTCTTTCTTGTCGAGCCGGAGCGTCCCTCGGCAAGCCAGAGCGAAGAAATGCCCAAATTTAAATGGACGGATATTCGCCTGCTCCTCAAAACGCCCTCCTTCCTCCTTCTAGCTGGAATGCTTCCCTTCGTAACAAGCCTGGTTCTTTTTTCCTTTTTTGTGACCTACTTCGTCGATGTCCGTGGCTGGAAAAACAGCGAAGCGGCTTTGCTCTATGCCGTGTTCCAAGGCGGGTGGACTGTCAGTTCGCTGTTGGGAGGGCTCATCGGCGACTGGTTTGAAAAGCGCATGGGACCGAATGGACGCGTCGCCCTTATGCAAATTTACCTCGTTTCGTTTTCGGCCCTCTCCTACGGCCTGCTTCAGATCGACTGGGGACGCGGCTTTGCCATGTATGGGTTCTCTTTTCTCTTCGGACTGGCAGGCTCGGTGGGCTTTTCGGGAGCCGTATTGCCGATGGTGTGCGCAATTGTTCCATCACGACTCTCGGCGACGGCATTTTCCCTGCTTTTCTCCCTCGTGCAGGGGTTCCTCTCTGCCATCCTCACTCTGGCATTCGGAAAGATCGCCATGAATATCGGTCTGGAAGCGACCATGCTTTGGATGGTCACAATCCCATACGCTTGCAATGCTGTTTATTGGTGTCTCTTCTACCGTTTCTACCCCTCCGATTGTCGCCGAAACGCCGCATCGGCTTAGGCTCGGCTATCGATGAGCCACTTTTAGCAATCGAATGCGCGGGCAACTTGGCGCTGGGTGCCGAGGCCGTCGATGCCGAGTTCGATGACATCGCCATTCTGAATGTATTGCGGTGGCTTGAAGCCGAGTCCCACTCCAGCGGGCGTTCCAGTTGAGATGACATCGCCCGGCAGGAGTGTCATGAACTGGCTGAGGTAGGAGATGATAAAGGGAATGCCGAAAATGAGGTTCGAGCTGTTGCCGTCCTGCTTGATCTGGCCGTTGACTTTGAGCCAGAGGCGGAGCTTGTGGGGATCGGCGATCTCGTCGGGCGTTGCGAGCCAAGGTCCGAGAGGCGCGAATGTGTCCGCGCTCTTGCCTTTCACCCATTGGCCGCCGCGCTCGAGTTGCCAGGCGCGCTCGCTATAGTCGTTGTGCAGGAGGTAGCCCGCGATGTGTGAAGGGGCGCTCTCCTCGGAGATGTGAGATACTTTTTTCCCGATCACCACGGCGAGTTCCACTTCCCAGTCGGTTTTCTCGGAGTTGGGCGGAATCACCAGACCATCATTGGGGCCTGTGAGGGCGGTCGTGGCTTTGAAGAAAACGACAGGTTCGGCGGGCGCCTGCATTCCGGATTCCTCGGCGTGGTCGCGATAGTTTAGGCCAATGCAAATGATCTTGCTCGGGCGTGCGATGGGCGAACCGAGGCGCGACCCCTCGGGAACGGTAGGAGCACCTTCCGCGTTGGCTGAGATCCATTCCGCCAGGCGACCAAGGCCTCCCGAGGCGAAAAATTCCTCGTCGTAGCGCGCAAAGGTGGAGGAGACAACGATGTGGCGGCCGTCTGGCAGGATGACGCCGCATTTTTCACTGTCGGATGGACCGAATTGAATGAGTTTCATGGTGAGTCAGGTTGGGTTGGATTTTATTTTAAGATTTTTTTCAACGCAGGAGGGTGAATCCGCCGTCGAGATCGTAGGCGGATCCTGTGACGAAGGCGGCCTCGTCGGAACAGAGAAATGCGGCGAGGGAGGCGACTTCCTCGGGCGTTCCCATGCGGCCAATCGGTTGGCCGGCGGCGAGCTTGGCAAACATCTCCTCTTCGCGGCCGGGGTAGGTCTTGGCCAGAAATCCATCGACAAATGGCGTATGGACGCGGGCGGGGCAGATGCAGTTGCAGCGGATTTTTTTCTCCACGAAATCACGGGCTACCGAAAGCGTCATGGTCAGCACTGCGCCCTTGGTCATGCTATAGGCGAAGCGGTCTGCGATGCCGACCTTTGAAGCAATCGAGGCCATGTTGAGGATGACACCTCCACCGGTTGCGAGCATTTTTTCCACACCGAAGTGCAGGCAATGGTAAACGCCCCGCACATTCACGGCATAGAGGCGGTCGAGGTCTTCTGGTGTGGTGCTGAGCACATTACCGACATGCGCGATGCCTGCGTTGTTGACGAGGATGTCCAAGCGTTCCAAGGCAGAGAATGCCGCGCGCACCGAGTCAGTCTGCGAGACATCGGCGGCGGTGACACTCGCCTGACCGCCGGACTCGCGAATGAGGCGCGCGGTCTCCTCTCCTGCTTCGGGACGGAGTTCAAGAATCGTGATTGCGGCACCTTCGGAGGCCAAGCGCAGGGCAATGGCCTGCCCGATGCCGGAGCCTCCACCTGTTACAAGGGCATTGTGTTTTTCAAATCGGCGCGCGTTGGGAGTGGTCATGGAGTCTTTAAAAGAGTCAAATTCTGTAGGTTTTCTCGGCATTCGTGCGGAAGAGCTTTGAGGCATTTTCTGCGGTGAGGGAGGATGTCAGTGCGGCGACCGTTTCGATCCATCGACCATATTCAGACGCCAGCAGGCAGACCGGCCAATCTCCGCCATAGATGACGCGGTCGGGTCCGAAGGACTCAAGCACCGCATCAAAGTAGGGAACCAAATCAGCCAGCATCCACCGCTCCCAATCCGCCTCGGTTGTCAATCCCGAGACTTTGCAGCTGACATTGGGATGTGCGGCCAGTGCTCTGAGGTTTCCGCGCCAGGGTTCCATCTCACCAGACTTCACCGCCGGTTTTCCAAAGTGATCGAGAATGAAACGCACACTGGGAAATTTGCCGACGAGTTTGGTCGCCGCCGCAACTTGGTCTTGGCGGATGCAAAGATCCATGGTGAATCCGAAGGCCTCCAGCAAGCTGACTCCCTCGAGGAATTCTGGCCTCAGGCAAAAATCAGAGTCCTCTTCCTGCAAGATCCGACGGACTCCTTTGACCAGTGGTCGCCGGGCGAGCCGGGCGAGGTGGTCTTTCGCTCCGACACCTAATTCCAGCGGTGCATGCGCCACGATGCCTCCGATTCTTGGCTCCTGAAGCGCCAGCGAAGCAACCCAGTCCACCTCGTCGAGCGAGCGGCTGGTATCGCAATTGGCCTCGACGAAGAGAATTTTTGAAACCCCCGCCTGACTGCTGGCATCGGCAAAATCCCGCGGCAGGAAAGGCTTGTTGAGCTGGGGAAGTCCTTCCAGCCAAGCGTAGGGAAGGACGGAAGGATTCCAGTAATGGACATGCGCATCGACGAGGCCTTGGGGAATGGTCATGCGGAAGGAATTTCGGTCGTCAGGGTTTCGATTAACCGTGTCTCGTGCGTTTTCATTTTAAGTCGCAGCCGCTGCCTGGTTCTTCGGGGGTGTGATAGACTCCGCCATCCACGCGGACGGGATGGACGAAATGCTCGCGCAGGTGGGGGATGTGCTCGAGGAAAAGCGCCTCGTGGCCCATGCCGATGTGATTGAACAAAACGAGGTGCTGGTGGAGTTGGCCCATGTCGCCCACATGAGGGACGACCGGGATGCCAAACTTCCTCGCGAGCAGGCTCACCGCCACAAATTCTGAGACTCCGGCCACGCGGACGGCATCGACTTGAATGAAGCCGGCGCAACCGGTCTGCAGATAGTTTTTGAAGATGACCCGGTTGGGAACGTGCTCTCCGAGCGCGAGCTTCACCGGCGCGATGGCATCGGCGAGGGTTTTATGGGCCAGCACATCGTCGGGGTGTGTTGGTTCCTCGATCCAGAAAGGGTTGATCTCCGCAAGGCGAGCGCAGACATCGAGGGCTTGCGGGAGGTTCCATTGCTGGTTGGCATCGACCATGACGCGGGCGTCTGGTCCAGCGACCTCGCGGACGATGCGGGCGCGCCGGATATCGCGTTCAGAGTCCTTCGCACCAACCTTAAGCTTCATCGCAGTGAATCCCGCATCAATCGCCTTGCGGCAGTTTTCGCGCACTTGCTCGTCGGAGTAGTTAAACCAACCCACCGAGGTGTCGTAGCCGGGATAGCCTGAGCGGATCACTCCCTCGCGCGACGGGCGCGATGGCACAGCGTCACTTAGGATGGAGATGGCCTGGTCGTGGGTCAACTCGTCCTCGAGATAGGAAAGGTCGAGCGTTGCGGCAACTTGTTCGGGCATTAGTTCCAGAAGCAGTCGCCAAAGCGGCAGCCCGCGCTTTTTGGCCCATAAATCCCAGCAGGCATTGGTGACCGAGGCGAGCGCCAGATGGACGAGCCCCTTGTGGGGCCCGAGCCAGCGGAACTGTTGCTCATCGGCCATCCCGCGTTGGAGGTTTCCGAAATCGGCCATGATGTCCTCGATGTCGCGACCCTTCAGGCGTTCAGCGTGGAACTCCGCCGCGCGGCAGACAAGGTCGTTGCCTTCGCCCAGCGTGAAGGCCAAGCCGATTCCAGTGGCGCCTGAGTCATCGTGGAGTTCGGTGACGGCGTAGGAGTAGATGGGGTCTTTGTGGATCGCGTCGCTCCCGTGGCCGGAGCCAATCGGGAAGCGGGCGTCGCGTGTCGTGATGCGGGTGATCATAAAAAGAAAGGTTGTTGCGTGCCGGTCAGCCCATGCGCCGATAGCCGAGTTCCGCGCCGCCGCTCACATGCATGATGTGGCCGGTGACAAAGCGGGATTTGTCCGAGAGGAGATAGACCGAGGCGTCGGCGATGACATCCCCTTCGGGGCAGTAGCCAAGCGGGTGGATGTCGTCGAGGTAGCGGTTGATTCCATCTGGATCGGGTTGCTCCGAAGCCCATCTGCGGAGCATCGGTGTCCAAGTGCCAGCGGGGCAAACGGCATTGACCCGTATGCCGAGCGGGGCGTAGTCGAGCGCCATGGATTTCGTCAGTGTGTTCATCGCGCCCTTGGTGGCGGTGTAGGCGGCATGGATTTCCTGGCCGATGACTCCAACGAGGCTAGAGGTGTTCAAGATGCACCCTTTGCTGGCCTTGAGGGCTTCAAAGCCGTGGCGGGTTGTGTTCAGAACGCTTCGGAGGTTGATGTCGAAGAGGGCGTCCCACTCCGCATCGCTCGTCTCGTGGAGTGGTTTGCTCGGTGTGGCGATGCCGGCATTATTGTGGATGGCATCGAGACGGCCGTAGCGATCCAGCGTGCGGGTGAGAGCTTCCTTCACCTCGGCATCCTTGGAAACATCACAAGCAAAGCCCAGATGCCTTTCACCGAGTGCTGAGGCTTGGTGAGCAGCCTCGTCACCGTTGCGTGCCACGATTACCACTGAGGCTCCCTCGGCGGCGTAGGCCTTCGCGCAATCCAAACCGATGCCAGTGGATCCACCGGTCAGGAAAATAATTTTATCACGGAGAAGCATAAGATTTTTCTTGGGTTGTTCTTTTAGTTTGGGCCCAGCGGTATCAGTCGAGATGCATGACCTGCTCCATGGCCAACCACTGGCTGCCCTTGGGTGTTCCCGGAAGACGGATTTGGCAGGCATCGGTGAGCGGCCACCATTTGTTTTTCGTGGTGGGGTCTTTGGCGATCGATGCGAAATCCGCATCGGGATTGGTTCCGATGTATTCAAATTGGCTCACGAGGAGACGCTTCCCGCCCACCTCGGTGACATAGATATTGAAGTTCCGGATATTTGCTTTTGTGATCGCCTTGCGGACTTCGGGCCAGACATTGGCATGGAGTTCGCGGTATTCTTTTTCCTTTTCGGGTCGGAGTTCGATGATCGACCCGTAGTATTTCACCTTCGCCTGTGCACCGATGTTTGCGGGCGGGTTCGTTGGGCCGTGGATGGATTGGACTTTAGGCATGGTTTGGCAGGCGCTCAGGGTAAGACCGAGAGCCAGGAGGGGCAGGGTGTGTTTTTTCATGGATGGGTGGGTTTAACGGAAAATGAAATAAAGAGTGGCCATGGCGGCGCAGACGATCACTGCGAGCACCTTGTAGTTGCCAAGGCCCGGCCAGCCGGGCGAGGCGAGGGCGTCCAGTGGTCTCGGCCAATAAAGTTGCTGCGCATCCTCTCCGGATTGTTTGGGGAAGGCCGCCATGAGGCCGATCTGGAGGACGACGCAAACTGCGAACATGTAAAATGCCATCATCATGAATGGCGTTTCATAGATGAAGACGGGCACCCAGCCGAAGGTTGTCGGTTGCCAGGCGTGCAGGGTCTTCAAGGCAAAGAGGGCCGCTCCCATGACGGATCCGAGCCACATCGTCCACTTGGCGCTCATGGCCGAAGCAGCTGGAACAAAGATGCCCAGCAGGAAGACGCAGGTGATCGGCGGAGCCATGTGGGCGATGATGTCATTGAGGCCATTGAAAATGCTCTCGTAGCGATCCAGCAGGGGCACCAAAGCGATGCCGGTGCCGATTGCGCAGATTGTGGCAACGCGGCCCACGATGACTAATTGGCGGTCGCTGGTCTGGGGCAGGAAGCGTTTGACCACATCGTAGCTCACCATGGTGGCGATCGAATTAGAAGCGCTGGAAAGATTGCCCATGAGGGCAGCCATGAGCGCGGCAGCCATGATGCCAAGAACGCCCATGGGAAGGAACTTCCGGATCATGACGGCGTAGACTTCTTTGGACTGGATGACAGAAATTCCTTCCGGTTTGAGAATCTCGCCGTAGGCATCCTTGGCAGCAACCACGCCCGGGCCCAGAACGAGTTCCGATTTGCCGGCAGGTAGAGCGAGCTTGGTGAGATCAAGAGGCTCGTCGTTCCGCAGGGTCACGGACGGGATGGAAGCCTTTCGAAGACCATCACCCGTGATGGCCACCGTTCGGGTGGTGCTGCCTTGGCCATCTTGGATGACATGGGTCACGCGGGCCTGCAGGACGCCTTCAACATGGCCCTGCTTGATGCTGGTGTAGAGCATAAGCCCAGGAACGATGAAGATGAAAACGGGCAGGATTTTGAGGATCGCGCAGAAAATGGAGCCGACGCGGGCGTGGTTCTCGCTTTCCGCGCCGAGCACGCGCTGCACGATCGTTTGGTCGGCGCACCAATACCAGATGCCCAGCACCGGATAGCCGAGGAAAATGGCATACCATGGCATTCCGCTCGCATCGCCATGGGGTCGCAGAATACTCATCAGTTGGGCGTCGGTTGAACTTTGGGCAGCTGCTGCGGCTGGTTCCAATGCGGCCAGCATGCCGGTCCACCCGCCGGTTTTCATCCAGGCGAAAGCGGTCAGGATGCAGGCGCCGACTAACAGCACAACGGTCTGGATTGTCTCGGTGATGGCAACAGCTGCGAGACCGCCAGCGACGGTGTAGATGCCGGTAAGCAGGCACATGAGCAGGATGCACTCCCATTTTCCGATTCCGAAAATGTCATGCAGAATCAACCACCCCGCAGCGAGCGGGAAGGCGATGTGGAAAATGATGGCGGCAAGGATCGAGACGATGGCCAGCCAGTCGCGGCATGCACGGCAGTAGCGGCGCTCGAGGAAGTCGGGGAGCGTGGCTACTTTGGATTTGAGATAGAACGGCGCGAAGAAAAACCCGAGGAGGATGAGGGTGAAGGCGGCCATCCACTCGAAATTCCCGTTCAGCAGACCGGAGTCGTAGCCTGATTGCGCGAGACTGATCAGATGCACGCAGGAAATGTTGGTCGCGAACAGCGCCAACCCGATCACTGGCCAGCGGAGCGTGTGGGCGGCCATGAAGTAGTCGCCTGCCACTGACTCGCCGTGTTGGGCTCCTTGACGGCGTGCATTCCATCCAGCCCAACAGCCAAGACCGACGACTCCGAGGAGGTAAATGACAATTATTGTCCAGTCGATAATGCTAATACTCATGGTTGCTTCAGTTTTCAGGTTGGCAATTTCGCGGCGGCTAGTTCCCGGTTTTTAAAAACCTGTCGAAGAAGCCCAGAACGAGCGGTCGCAAATCTTTTTGATTGGGCGGTTGGAGATCGAAAGTGTGTTCCGCGCCATCGAGAACGACCAGTTTGTAATCAACTCCGGCTGCTTTGAGGGCTTCAGCAAAGTTGATGGATTGGTCCACGGGAACGGTTTCGTCCTTGGTGCCGTGAAGGATGAGGAACGGGGGATTCCCTTTCCGAAGATAGCTGGTGGGCGATGCTTGGCGGAAGACTTCCGGTTTTTCCGCTTTGCTTGCGCCCATGGCCACGGATTCGTGTTTCCAGGCCATGAGATCAATCGGACCATACATGTCCACCACGGCTTGAACTTGGCAGGAGTATTCGCCGTAGGGGCCGGCGGGATCGAGGCCGTCGAAGGGGCCCGTCACTCCGAGCATGGAGGCCAGGTGGCCGCCAGCCGATCCGCCGATGGCACCGATTTTTTCCGGGTTGATTTTTAGCTTGTCTGCATTTTTGCGGAGCCAACGCACAGCGGTTTTGCATTGCTGGAGGTTAAGCGGCCAAGTGGGTTTTCCTTTTTCGCCGAGGGTGTAATTGACGCTGAGAACGACATAGCCGTTACGTGCCAGCGTGGCGCCAATGTTCCTCTCGCGTCCATCGGCTTTATCCCCGCCTACCCATCCGCCGCCGTGGATCAAGACCACAGCGGGGCAGCGCTGTCCTTTCGCGATGTTTTCGGGTGAATAAAGATCCGCCTTTGGTGCGGCAGGGCCTTCTCCGAGGTAGTCGATATTTCTTTCGAGGCGGACGCCGGTGAGGTCTGTGGTTTCAAATCCAGTCACTTCGACGGGTTGGATCTCCGAAGCGTTGCGGTCAAGTTCGAGAGCAACGATGGTATCGATGGCGGGCCGCTTGGCGGCGGGCACCGAGATTTCAATCGTTTTGTCGTTTTGGCTGAATTCGACATCCGGCCCGCCGCCGAGGATGGACGCTTTCAGAATCTTTGCCGGGATGTTTGGCAAAGTGAGCTTGCTGCCGGGGGCGAGCCAATGGACATAGATCGTCTTGCCGGCATGGGTGGAGGCACCATAGGGAGCGGGGAGGAATGGACCTCCGCGCGTCTTGTAGATGCTTTCTCCGTGAGTCTTGAGCCATTGGCCGATTTCTTTCAAACGCTCGATCTCCGCTGGTTCGATGGAGCCGTCTGGGCGAGGTCCGACATTGAGGAGGAGGTTGCCGTCGCGTCCTACTGTGTTCACGAGCAGTTGAATGCATTTCTCCAGCGACATGGGCGTGCGACCCGGCATGTAGCCCCAAGGGCCTGCGAGGGTGTTGCAGTGCTCCCAAGGGATTTTGTTGTTGAAGTCCCCGAGTTGTTTGCCGCCTTCGCGTGTCTCGAAATCCGCAAGTGTGGCGGTGCGGTCGTTCAGGATGATGCCTGGTTGCAAGGCGCGCACTTGATCGTTAATGACATCATCCTGCCAGCTGAATTTTCCTTTGTAGGGTTCACTCCGGTCGCGAGAGTTCCAGCCCGGTTTTTTCCCGCCGAATTCGACTCCGCCGAAGGCGAGCCAGTTTGGGCCGCCGCCGTCATACCATAGGATGTCCACCTTGCCGTAGTTCGACATCAACTCGCGCACTTGGCGGTGGTATTTCTCCCGCATGGCTTCCGCGCTGGACAGGTAGAGGTCGGGAAAAAAGTATCCTGGATATTGCCAGTCGAGCGGAGAATAATAAAAGCCCAGCCTCAGCCCCTCCTTGTGGGCCTCATCCGAGATTTCCTTCACGAAATCGCGTTTGGCAGCGGAGGCCATGCTGTTGAAGGGGTATTCCTTGCTGTCAAACATGGCAAAGCCATCATGGTGTTTGGTAACCAACACCATGTATTGCATGCCCGCGTCCTTGGCGGTCTGGACCCACTCTTTTGCAGAGAATTTCTCGGCAGTGAACTGATCTTTGAGCTTGGCATACTCCTCCAAGTTCATTTTCTGGCTCCAAAGGTCCCATCCACCCTTGCCGGTGATGGAGTAGAGTCCCCAATGGATGAAAAGCCCGAATCGGGCCTCCCGCCACCAAGCAAGCCGCTCTTCCGACTCCTTGGTGATATTAACGGACGATTTGCGGGGCACTGGCGGGGCCACCTCCAGATCGCCGTCGTTATTGACTGGTTGATCAGCGGCTATCACGGGAGAGGACAAGCCTGTCGTGGCGAGCAGGCACAGGCTTGCGAGCGAGCGGGTGAGTTTCCTTGTGCGGGTGTTTATTGGTGTTTTCATATTAAGGTTTAGTTTTTGCTGTGAATTCCAAGACATTGATCGAATACGGTGGGAGAGTTTGATCGAACGAAGTGCCAGGAATCTGGAGCGGAGATGTCACCGGCGTGACTTTGGTTGGTTCGGTGATGGAGTTGGTGTCATTTGGACTGGAGGCGCTTAAAGTCTCCAGCTTTCCGGTCTTTCCGACTTCGGTAGCTCCATTGAGGTTGATCCGGACCGTCTGTGGTTTGTCGGAGGGATTTACGATTTTCACGAATGTTTTTCCTGTGACGGAATCACGTGTCACGGAGTGTGGGAGTTGGACATTCTCAGCCGTTTCAAGCTTGGAGGGCGGCGTGACATCGCCGACATGGTTGGCAAAGAGATTCCAGGCGTAGTAACTCGGCGAGCCGTAGCTTTCCAAATTATTGTAGCCGATGAGGTTTGTGCTCCACTGCCTGCCGCGGGGATTCACATTTACAAATAACGGAGCGTAGCAGTGCATCACCACGAGATCGGAATTTCTTTCCAAACCAGTCATCCAGGCCGCATCGCTCAATGCGGCTCCGAAATTCGGCGTCGGTGGTATGGAGTCATCTTTCACCGTCCAACTGGACTCAACAGTGGCCCATTCCCCGACGAAGACCTTTGGGTATCCCTCCCCACGGCGTTCCTTGTCGTAGTAATCGAGGTTTTTAAAGTTCCACTCGGATTTTTTGTAGAAGTGGTCGTCCACGATATCCGGTTTGCGGGACTTGACCGCGCGGCAAGATGCGATGACCTGAAGCTCGGGATACCTCGCCTTGATCGCATCGTAGAACTGGGCGTAGCGCGCGTCGTAGGTGCCAGCCTTGTCATACTGGTCCTCATTACCGATCTCGACATATTTTAATTTGTAAGGCTCGGGATGGCCGTATTTGGCGCGGAGCGCTCCCCAGTAGGAGGTCTTTGCGTCGCCAGTGAGGAACTCGATTTCGTCAAGGGCATCTTGGACATAGTATTCCAACAGAGGCCCCGGCTCGACATACTGTTGCTTGAGCGAATACCCGGCGTAGAGGCCGAGAATGGGTTCTGCTCCCAAGTCCTCGCACCATGTCATGAATTCCATGAGTCCCATGCCATCGGTGGAGCGGTAGTTCCAGCAACCTTGATGACCCGAGCGGAAAGGCAATGGACCGAGGGTGGCCTTCCAATCGAAACGCTCCCAAAGACGGTCACCTTGCAAGTAGTTTCCACCAGGGAAGCGGAGAAATTTCGGCTTCATGGCGAGCATTTTTTCCATGAGATCGATCCGAAAGCCGTTCTGGCGGTCTTTGTAAGTGGGAGGGAAGAGCGAAACCAGACTGAGCCAGATTTTGCCCGGATTCTTGACGGAAATGACAAAGCGGCCGTCGGTTGTTGGCTTGACATCCGATCCGGTTTTCAAAGTCAGCTCCATCTTTTGCCACTGCTTGTTGACCGCCGGAGAAGTTGCTTTGGCATAAACGATCGATCCATCGGCATTCTCGAGTGAGACATCCAAATTTCCGGAAAACGGTTCGACATCATTTTTTTTCAGTTCCCTGTTCCATGTTCCCGGGTTACCCCGGACATAGAAAGAAACCCGGTAGGTGGTATCCGGCTTGATCGGGATGCCCCAGTATCCGTTGTTGATAACGCGGAGTGGTTTGTCTGCTCCTGCGCTTTGGATTTCTACCTCCAAGCTATTGGGAAGTTTGTCGGTGAGTGGTGTGGTATCCACGACGCGAATCGCTCCCTGCGCTCCGGCTTTCAGATCCAGACTCCAATTCGGGATTTCTTTGGATCTGGAGGGATCCAGGAAAGCACGGTTGCGGATTAGTTCAGCGTAGAGCCCCCCGTCGTAGGAATAATTGATCTCCTCGGTCATCAGGCCATAGAGGATCGGGCTGACCGGTTTCGGTTTTGCCGAGAGATCAATTTCCAGCATCGGCACGACATCTCCAGCAAGTGCCCGGGTCGCCAAAAACAGGAGAAAGATTTTTTTCATTAATTGAGTCAGATTTTTTTTATGGATTCGTGATTTTCAAAGATTCGACGCGAGTGTGGCTCGATCGGAATTGCATCAAGGTGGGGGATGTTGGAATTGGAACCATGTTTCAGGAATCTTGTTAGTTTTGATCAATTTTTATTTGGCAGCAGTCACATTGGTCGTTGGGAGTTCCTCAATGCGGAGGGAGTCGAGGCGGATAGCCCCTTTCTTGATCCCCATCATCAGACGGGTAGCTGGAGCGACCACTGTAACGGTGAAATCACGATGTCCGGCATCTCCGGGATTTCCGTTCCAGATCTCGTAGAATTTATCGGCCTTGCCGTCGGCAGAGCCGCCCGTAAAGAGGTTGTAGAAGGAAGCGGGGTTAGCTCCCCGAACGGTGTAGTCATAGGATATCCGGTATCGGTGCCCCGACTGGAGAGGAAGCCCATCTGTCCAAAGGTAATCACAAGGCTTCAGAATCTCCGCGCTCGTGCCGACTTCCACCCCGCCATTGACGCAGGAGGCTTCCTGGGCGATACGGACGAGGCCATTGGTCATCGCGGGCGACTCAAGCAGATTGGCCCCGGCAGGAGGCAAGTCGCCTCGCACCATATTGAATGAATCGGAAATGTCGGTGCGGAAGGGCGAGGCTGGCAGGCCCTCCTTGTTGAAAAGGTTGACATCGGGGGCATTGGCCCAACCGTAACGCACAACGGTGGGAACCAGAACCCCGGGAGAGGAAATCTCCACACTTTCCCCCTTGATCTCCGCCTGCGCAGCGAAGAAGCGGCCATCGGATCCAGCGACCATGAAGCCGCGAAGGTCGCCGTCCTTGGCGATGAGTCCGCCACCCGTGTGGGAGAAAGACACGATAGCCTTATTCCCTTCAACCCTCATGGAGCTGTAAAGTGGACCGGAGAATTCGATTTTCTCGCCGTAGGCAAGCGCCCTGGCCGCCAGAGAGAGGCGATGTCCGACCGGTTCCTTTTTGGTGGGGTGAATATCCACAGGATTTCCAACATCGGTTGTCACTGCCATCGCAGTGTTTTTGGTAGATTCCAAGGCCAGCAACTGCGCCTCCCTGAGCCCGGGGGTCATGTCTTTGTAGGGGGCAATCTGAACAAAGAGGAAAGGGAAATCCCCCTGACCCCATTGTTCTCGCCACGAGTGGATCAGTGCGGGAAAGAGTTTTCTGTAAAGGATGGGATCGGCGTTGTTCGATTCGCCCTGATACCAAATAACGCCACGGATGGCGTAAGGCTGAAGCGGGGCGATCATGCCGTTGTAAAGACAGGCCGGGCGCTGTTTTAATTTGTTTGGTGGCACTGGCAGGACTGGACCTCTGGGCTTTGGCTTTCCCTCAGCCGCTGCTTGGGCGGCTGCGATGTCGAATTTCTCTTGGATACTTTTGACCTGTGCCTCGAATTTGACCGGATCAAATTCCGATTCCGCTTTAGCTTGCTCATCAAGCATTTTCTTGAAATCGGCATCGCCGGC
>Ga0214921_10002865_pt1 | contig 27290 bp, 35 predicted proteins | sample LL1505_MetaG_FD_177992 | JGI IMG/M metagenome (GOLD analysis project Ga0214921, IMG submission 177992) | Freshwater microbial communities from Lake Lanier, Atlanta, Georgia, United States - LL-1505 | ecosystem: Environmental > Aquatic > Freshwater > Lake | place: USA: Georgia | collected... | reverse complement strand
TTAGATCATACTATTTAGTTTTAGAATGTGGATTTAATAATGATTATCATGAAATATCAAACAAAGATAAAGATTCTTTAGAAAATTGGGATAAAGAAAAATTAAGATTAATATAATATAATGACAAAAAACAATTTTTATAATAATGCAGTAATACCTTCTGATGAAATATATAATAATTTTAATAAGTTTATTTTTTCTAATGATATTCGTATATTTGGTAAACTATTACAGCGTTACAAATTCTATTCGTTAACATCTCATTTACCTGGCGATATTGTAGAAGTTGGAGTCTTTAAAGGTTCTGGTATGGCAACATGGCTAAAATTTTTACAACTATACAGTCCTCATACAAATAAAAAAGTAGTTGGATTTGATTTCTTTTCATCAAGTGATACATATAATTATACGACTAATATTCAATGTGGCAGTGAATTGAATAATGTTATTAATCGCGTTAAATCAGATGATTTAACTCTAGAAAATGTAAAACAACATATTCAATCTTCTGGTATTAATCCTAATCATCTTATTTTAGTAAAAGGTGATGTTACTCTAACAACTAAAGAGTTTGTAAAAGAAAATCCAGGGTTTCGTATATCAATACTATATCTAGATTTAGATTTAGCAGAACCAACATATCATAGTTTACTAAATTTATGGGATCGTATTGTCCCTGGAGGCTATATTATTTTTGATGAATTTGAGCATCATAAATTTAATGAATCATCTGGTGTAGAAAGATTTTTAAAAGAAAAAAATATAGAATATAGTGTTAAAACTACTGATTTTGTTGGTCCAACTGCTTATATGATTAAGAAAACTTTATAACCAAGTAGAAATATTATATTCTTTAGTGCATATAGCATCAACACTTATATTTTCATTATAAATATATTTCTTATATTTGTATATTAATTCTGGTTGACCTTGTAGTTCTGGTGATACTATACATATCTTTAATCCATGCGAATGAAATTCTTCTTCTATTGATTTTGTTAATGGAAAATGTGTAAAACAATCAACCCATACCCAACTTACTTTATCTTTATTATCAATTATATTTGCAAAATTCTCATATTCCGAAAATCGTAAAGCAATTCGCTTTTCACCTAGTTTGAATAGTTTCAAGATAGAAGGAAATGAACAATCTAATAAAAAAAATTCTTCAAATTCATACTTTTTTAATAATTCTAAAACTCTCATTTCAATACCTTCAGATTTTATATTCACTATAAGAAATCGTTTAGAAATCTTTGATAAAAATTCTTCAAATTCTTCTCCTTCAGTAAAAGGATCATGAGTTACTATTATTTTATTATTTGAATCTCGCAAATCAAATTCTATACCACAATCTCTTACGATAGAATTAGCATATTCAGAACTATTTACTCTATGTGCGATGAACATATATATAAAGAATAATATTTATTTTAAGTATATATGAATATTATCCCATTTCGTAAAGCATTAAATAATAATTATAAATTAGTAGATTTTGATTCTAGAAATACTGGTTATTATACTTTAAAAAATGTCTCTTTAACTGGTAGAAATAAAAATTATCCAAATTCTTTATTATATACAGAGAATATATTAATATCTCCATATGATGAAAAGGTAATGTCACTTAATAAAGAATCATTTTATGATAATAATATTTTTGATTTTAAAGGAATATCTTTTACAGATATTGTTTATGAACCTATTTTCTTTTTTATTTATAATGTAGATAATTATTACCATTTTTTATACGATACACTACCTATATTATTTCATTATTTTGAACTAAAAAAAACATATCCTAGATTAAAATTGTTAGTAAATACATCTCATCCTTCTAAAATAGATTTGCCATTATTTGTAAAACAAACATTTGAACTATTAGATATTTCATACACGTATCCAAAAGAAAATACATTGTATCAAACTATATTTATTGGTTCTTCATTAACACATGGATCTAAATCAAATGATCCTCCTTCAAATCTATGTTATTCTATTTGGAATAAAATGGATCCAGATATTTATTTTAGTTCACCTAAAAAGATTTATATATCTAGAAGATCTCACTTATCAAAACATCCTGAAAATATTGGAACAAATTATACTCAGCGACGAAAATGTATTAATGAAGATTCTTTAGTTGAATTATTAAACTCATACGGATTTGTAGAAATATTTTGTGAAGATCTATCTATGTCTTCTAAGATTCATCATTTTAAAAATGCTACTCATATAGCAGGATTTATTGGTGGAGGAATGGCAAACTGTATTTTTTCAAGTCCTAATACTAGAGTTTTATGTTTAGAAACTCCTACATTTTTAAATATAAATTCTAGGTTTGCTTATTCTATGAATCATACAAATGTTTCTTATATACAATGTTCTAAACATCTAGAAAGTGAGAGCAAATATACTCTTTTTACACGAGTAAAATATAAAGGGATGACTGGAGAAATAGAAAGTTATAAAGATAGTATATATACTATAAAAATATCGAATAATGATGTTGCTGGATTTTCTCAAGATTTTAATATGAATACTATAGATGTAAGAGAAGATGAGTTAGAGCCATTAGATAATGGATTAAATAGTCCATTTGAATGTGATTTAGAGAAAGTTTTACCATATCTAGTAGAATGAAAATTATTATCCCTATGTCAGGAGTTGGTAAGCGGTTTTCAGATGCGGGTTATAAAGATCCTAAACCTCTTATAGATGTTGATGGAACTCCTATGATATACCATGTAATTGATTTATTCTCTGAAGAAATAAACTTTCATTTTATTTGTAATGAAATTCATACAAGTATACAAGAAATATTATTAAAGAAAGTTCCAACAGCAACTATAACAACTGTATCAAATGAAAATAGAAAAGGACCTGTTCATGCAGTTAGCTTTATTTTTGATTCAATTGATGATAATGAAGAAGTGATTGTTAGTTATTGTGACTATGGAACTGTATGGGATTATAAAAAATTTCTAGAAGAAATGAGAACAAATAAGTGCGATGGTGGCATCGCATCTTATATTGGATTTCATCCCCATATGCTTGGTTCTGATAATTATGCATTTATGAAACATGAAAATCTATGGGTTACAAATATTCAAGAGAAACAACCTTTCACTAGTTCTAAAATGGAAGAATATGCTTCCAATGGAACATATTATTTTAAAACTGGTGCTATACTTAAAAAATATTTTCAGAAACTTATGGATTTAGATATGAATATAAAAGGTGAATATTATGTTAGCCTTGTTTATAAATTAATGATTCAAGATAATTTAAAAGTAAGAATTTTTGAAATTGAAAAAATGCTTCAATGGGGAACTCCTAAAGATTTAGAAGAATATTTACAATGGTATGAATATTTTAAATCAAAGAAAAATCATCCTTTAGAGTTTCGCGGAACAGAAGATATGACTCTTATTCTTCCAATGGCTGGTGCTGGTAGTCGTTTTAAAATGGTTGGGTATGATTTACCAAAACCACTATTACCTATTGAGAATGATACTATGGTTCTAAAAGCAGTTGAATCTTTGCCACCTTGTAAAAAAAATGTTTTTATTTGCCTAGAAGAACATTTAAAAAATTATCCAACTATTGAAACTACATTAAAAGATAAATTTAATGCAAATATTACTAAACTAAATAATATAACACAAGGACAAGCTTGCACATGCGAGTATGGTTTAGAGAATATTAAAAATGATGAAGCTATATTAATTTCTGCTTGTGATAATGGAGCATATTATGATGTAAATAAGTTTTATAAAATGATAGATGATCATACTATAGATGTAATAGTATGGTCATTTACGAATAATCCTACAAGTAAATTATATCCTCATATGTATGCTTGGTTAGATGTAGATAATAATGGAAATATATTAGATGTATCTATAAAAAAACAATTTAGTGATCGTGATGCTAAACATTGTATTATTGGAACAATGTTTTTTAGAACTAAACAAATATATATGGAAGGATTACAAGAAATCTATTCAAAAAATCTTAGAACAAACGGAGAATATTATGTTGATAATCTTTTAGTTCCATTAATACAAAAAGGCTATAAAGTAAAAGTGTTTGAAGTAAAAAACTACTTATGTTGGGGAACACCTAACGACTATAAAACATATAATTATTGGAATGAGCATTTTAATAAAAATATTATTATGAAATATGATAATAATACATGTATATCAAACTATTTAGATTATGTTAAAAATGTATTTAATCAAATAAGTTTCAAAAAAGACATTATTATATCATCAAGTGATTTTTCCTTTAAAAAATATCATGATAAAATAAACTGTTGGATTAATTTGGAACATATATTAGTAAAACCAAATGGTAGAAGCAGTGATCCTAATTGTGAAATTAATAATGGTTATTTAATAAGAATTGATAATTATGATAAATATAATTCTAATGATTATATAATTGAATATAGTATTCCAAATATAATACATGTTAATAAATCAAAAAATTATAATTTACATAATAAACAAATATATATTCCTCCAATGATATATGAATTTAAGCCTTATAATATGAATAGAAATATTGATATACTTACAACATTTCTTGACTTAAATCAAGAAAGAAGAAAAGTATTTTTAAATAAAGTGATTGATTTAAATTTACCTGTTAAAAATATTAATACATTTTTTGATTTAGAATCTAACTATAATTTATTACAGTCAACAAAAATATTAATTAATATTCATCAAACAGATCATCATCATACATTTGAAGAATTAAGATGTTTACCAGCTTTACTAAATGGTGTAATTATTATATCAGAAGATTGTCCTTATAAAGAATATATACCATATCACAAATATATAATATGGTCTTCATATGATAATATAATAAATGTAGTTAGTGATGTTTATAATAATTATGATAAATATTATAATGAAATATTTATTAACAGTTTAATTAAAGATGAATTAACTAAAATTAAAAAAGATACTACTAATAATATTAAAGAAAAATTAAATTTTGCGTTATTATAATAGTAATAATATATTAAAATAAATATATGGATTTAGATGAATTATCAAAAAAATATGTTCTAGATAAAAATATATTTACTGGATGTCATAACTATATACCCGGTTATACATATCTTTTTGAAAAAATAAGATATAATATTACTAACCTTTTAGAAATTGGTATAGGATCTATTGAGAATGGTCAAATGGGTGGGATCATACATTTAGGATATAAAACTGGAAATAGTTTAAGATGTTGGAGTGAATATTTTCCTAATTCAAAAATTTATGGTATTGATATTTTTGAACATAAAGAATTAAATACCGATAGAATTACAACATATGTAGCAGATCAATCAAATGAAAATGATTTACAAAAAGTAATTAATAGTATAAATTGTGAATTAGATATTATAATTGATGATGGCAGTCATGATGGAGATCATCAAGCATTTTCATTTATGTTCTTAAATAAATATTTAAGCAAAAATGGTATATATCTTATTGAAGATATTCAGCCAAATAATATTGAAAAATTTATTAATTTAACAATTTTTCCAGAAACATATCGAACTTATATTAAAGATAATTTTAATATTGAATATTTTGATACACGTAAAACAATTAATCGTGCAGATGATTTTATGGTAAGTTTTACAAAAAAATAATATATAAATATATATTAATTAAATGAATAATATTAAAATATGTTTTATAATTTCTTGTAAAATAAATAAAAATTATAAATCATATTTATCTTTCTATGTAAATAATATTAATACATATTATTCAAATGCTAAAATAATTTTAGTAGATAATAATTCAAAACATAAAGATATTTATAAAGAATTTGATGAAAATAAAAATATAATTATTTTAGAAAATACAAGTGACTCTAAATTTGAATTAGGAGCATATAACTTTGCTATAGAATATATTATTACTAATAATTTATCATTTGATTATTATATATGCACACAAGATACAATGGTATTAGAAAACTATTATGATTTTAATAATTTAAAAGTTTTAAATATAAAAGCATGTCCTATTTATTTAGTGGCACATAATTTAATTGGATATTATGGATATGATATACTAAAATATTTTAATTTATATGAAGAAAATGAAAACTATTATTGTTGCTGGTGTTTTTCATTTATAGTAGATCATGAATCATTATTATATATAAATAATTTAACAAAAAATATTATTATTCAAAATAGATATAAACCTGATAATTTTGAAAGATTTAAAAATGATAAAGTATATGCTTACACAATAGAATTTGAATCTGCTTTAGGAAAAATATTATATAAAGCAAATAATAATAAATTGTTCTGTTTAGATGGAGATATGGATAATAGAAGATATGACTGTCATACAATAGATTTAGATTCTGAAGAAGCAAAAAACACTGGGCATTTTTTTGTTAAATTATCTCAAAAGAAAACTGAAAACACTGAAGAATAATTTAAAAATATTTACATAAATAGTTTGAATCTTTTTTTGCGAATAGTAGATCAACTTGTGCTAAATAACCATTTATAATATGATTTTCAATCATATCTATTACAACAAAATTATGTTTATTCATATAATGAATAACATCTGCAAATAATGGTGAGTCTTTATTATATTGGTGAATACTAACTTCAAGAAGAACCATTGTAGAATTTTCTAAACAATTTTTTCCTCCATCTAATACATCTAATTCTGCTCCTTGAACATCAATCTTAATAAAATCTGGTAAAGGAATATTATTTTCTTCTATATAAGAATCTAAAGTTCGTGTTTTTTTCTGAATTGTATAATAGTTGTTTGGATTAAATGCACCAGATAGTTCTAAATACATCGAATTTCCAGTATTAAATCCTTCTTTAATACAATGAAAATCTACAATTTTATTATCTTCTTTACTTAATAATACATTATGATAACTTGCTTCTGTATTATATTTATTATTTTCTTCAAATGCTTCAAATAAATGATATGAAGATTCACTGTAGAGTTTTTTCATTTCACGAGTCCAATCTCCATGATTTGCACCAATATCATATATTATTTTGGGATTAAATCCATGGTTATACCAAAATATAAATTTCTCTAACATTATATATTATATTTAATTAGTCCTTGCTTAAATACTTATAAAAATATAATACAGAATGCTTATATATTTTCTACAAAAAAATGCCGGTTTCTTTTCTGAAATTTTTTTTATGATTAATTATTATTTAATTTGTAAACGTAATAATTGGGAGTTTGGTATTAATACATCTAATTGGTTATTTAAATATGAGAAAGGATGGTATGATTATTTTAATAGTTTATATGAATTTAATATTGATAAACCATTTTATTTAGCTCCAAATAGAATACCTGAAGAAATAGATTTTTGTGAAAATATTGATTTTACAATTAAAGATTATCAAAATGCTTGTGCAGAAATATTTAAATTAAATGATAAGTTACAGATAATATTTAATCATAAAATAAATGATTTAAAATTGGATAACTATCATTCAATATTTATTAGAAGAGGTGATAAAATGATTCAAGAATCTATATATATTCCTACATCTAAATATATTGACTTACTTTTAGAAAAAGATATTGTTAAAACAATATTTATCCAAACAGATGATTATAATGTATATCTGGAAGCTAAAGAGTATATAAAATCTTTAGAATTAAATATTCAAATAATTACAACTTGTCCTCAATCTAAAAAAGGGGTTCATATGTTTGGCGTAAATACAAAAGGTTCAAACATATCAAAAGAAAATGATATATATATTAAAAATCAAGATAGTAATACAAAACCTATTATACAATATAGTAATGAAGAAATATATGATCATACAATTGAAATGTTGATAGGATTAGAAATATGTAAACATTCTAAATATTTAGCACTAGATATGCAATCAAATGTATCACGGTATTTATTATTATCTCATAACAATATTAATAATGTATTAGATATTCAAAATACTATTATAGATTTAAATAAACCTATATTGTGTCCATCTATTGGTATTAAGTATAAAGAATAATTTTTAATGATTAAAAGTATGAAAATAGCATTTTTATCAAACAAACTTACTTTAAGAGGATGTGAACTTATGTTATACAATTATGCTCACTATAATGAAACAATTTTAAATAATAAATCTATTATTATTACCCGTGATTTTGAAAAGATAAAACATGAAAATGATGTTCATATTGATGCATATAAAAAGTTTAATGATCGATTTAGTGTTTTTTATTATGAAAACAATAATGATATTGAAAATATACTTAAAACACAAGGTTGTGATATAATATTTATTGAAAAAGCTGGAAGTAGAGATGATAAACTTATTTTTGATAGTTGTAAAAATATAGTTCATAGTGTTTTTACACTTACAGAACCTCATGGAGAAGCTTTTACAACATTATCACATTGGATGAATAAATATCATCATACCAATTTTCCAGTGATACCTTATATGGTTGAGGTATATGATACACAAGAAAATTTAAGAAAAGAACTAAATATCCCAACTGATGCTATAGTATTTGGAACATATTCTGGATATGAATGTTTTAACATTGATTATATTCAACAATGCGTTAAAGATATTAAAAATGATAATATATATTTTATTTTTATGAATATTAAACCATTTACTGAAGAAAATGAACATATACGATTTTTGCCAGGTAGCGCTGATTTAGAAAAGAAACGCAAGTTTATTAATACATGTGATGCTATGTTATATGGAAGAGATGGAGGTGAAACATTTGGCTTAGCATGTGGTGAATTTTCACTATGTGATAAACCTATTATAGCACGAGAGTCTGAACATAGTGCTTCACATTTAGATATATTGCGTGAAAAAATTATTAAACATAATAATTATGAAGAACTATATGATATTTTAACGAATTTTAATAAGTATAAGATTAATGTAAGTGATAATGGTTATAAGAAATATACACCAGAATATTCAATGAAATGCTTTGAAGAAATATGTAATTCATTATTTAAGTATAAAACAACAAAAAAAGTATATTTTCATGGATTCTGGTCTGGATTTTCTGAACGAACAAACCCAGTGCACAAAGACTTTTTCATTAGATTATTAGAAAATATATTTGAAGAAAATATTGTAATTGGAACTTTAGAAGATTCTGATATATTATTTGAAACAATATTTGAAGAATCAGTGATTAATAAAAAAATCTGGAAATATAAATTCTTATTTTCTGGAGAATCTAGATTAAATGAACAAATTGATAAGTATAATATTGTATTCTGTTCTAAGAAAAATTCTGCTAATAAGATTAATATGCCAGAATTTATTCCATACTTATATTCTAACTATTCGATTGAAAATCTTGAAAATAAACATAAATTTATTAAAGAAGAAAATAAATCTCAGATTGCCATTACATCAATTATTTCAAACTCTAGTTTTAACGAAAGAAATTTTTTATTGCAAGTATTAATGCAACATTTTCCGATTGCTAATTTTGGATCTCTAATGAATAACGTTGGGGGTAAATTAGAATTTGAATATAACACACTTTTTTTCAATAATTTTCTTAAACAATTCAAATTTATATTAGCGTTTGAAAATTCAATTGATGAAACATATATTACAGAAAAAATATTTCACGGATTATTAGCTGGAATTATTCCTATATATTATGGTTCTAAAAATATAACTGATTATATTAATAAAGAAAGAATTTTAATAATAGAAGATTTGTCTGAAAAATCTATATTAAAAGTAATTAATAAAATACAGTTTTTATTACATAATAAAGATGCATATGATGAAATAATTCGCAAACCTATCTTTACAAACAAAAAATTATTTAGAACTCTTGATTCCATAATAGTTGATTCTAGAAACCTTTTATTTAATAAGTTTCCACTTATTAATAAAGCGTATTGTGTATGTAACGAAATATATGAAAAAGAACGTATGACACGATTAACGAGTTTATTTAAAAATATCAATTTAACTGTAGAATATATATCTCCTACATATAAGAATACAATTACAAAAGAAATATATGATACTTATATTAAAACCGATGAAATATTTACTTTACGAAACCTGCCGATGAAAAAAGCAGAATTATCTGTAACACTTAATTTTTTAGAACTTTTTAGAAATATACGCAAAAATTATTCGTCAGGAATATTTTTAACTTTTGAAAGTGATGTGTATTTAGAAAATGATATAGAAAATATAAACTTAATTTTTAAGATGCTAGATTCAAAGGTATGGGATTGTGTACATATAGGATATGATAAACCTAACTTACTTGATAAAATAGGGGTTGAAAGAAAGTGGGAACCGAGAGGGATGGATTCTATGATTTGGACTTATGATGGTGTTATAAAGTTTCTAAACTATTTAGAAAATGAAATTAAATATGATTTTAGTATACCATATGATTATATTTTTTGGAATTTCTTAAAAAAACACGACAATTTTTACTTCAATTGGTCAAATCCAACAGTATTTATACAAGGTTCAAATGCTGGTATGGAAGAATCTACAATTCAAAAAGATTTAGTATAATTATGTATAATATTCTGGATTTACTTCCTTATATTGATTGTGCTTTAATGGATTCGAATACGGTTGAAACAAATACAAGACTCAAACAAGTTGCATTTACTGAAAAACATTCTCCTAGAGTTGTCGCAGAAAAACTTTATAATTCAAAAGTTGTATTTATCCATCCCGATGGGTTTGATTACTGGTCAGATGTTTTAGTTATTTTACAACAGAAAAAAGAATTACCAATTAAAGTTTTCATTTTTGGAGGAAGTGATTACTTTTTTGATGATGAAGTTATGGAAATTATGACATGTTTTTTTGCGACTTCTAAATTTTTTATAAGTAACTATATTGGCTCACATCCAAATTGTTATTTACTACCGATTGGCACTACACTATCTTATAATAAAGAAATAAATAAAAAATGTAACTTTGCTATACCTGATATTACACTAAACTGTGGTTATAGATATGATTTTTCTAATTTTATTGAACGTAACGATAATTTTAAACCTTATATTTTACCACATCTACCAATCGGTGTATATTTAGATGTATTAGCTAGTTTGAGATTTTCAACTGCTCCCAGAGGAAATGGGCATGATACTGGTCGTTTTTGGGAATGTTTAATGTTAGGTGTTATACCTATTGTTGAACGCGATATATTTTATGAAAGACTTCGCGAAATATATGCTAAACTACCATTTATTATGTTAGATAAATGGGATGATTTAAATGATATTATTGAAAAATTAGATGAAACATTTTATAATAATATTATGGATTCTTCAGATTTAACTATAATTGAACCAGAATTCTGGATAAATAAGATTAAAGAAATTATTAATAATTAAATTAATGAAATACTTTAATCATCTTAATCTAATCCCTTATATTGATGTTGCGTTAATGGATACTTATACATTTACGCATAATCCTAAATTTATGAATATAGCTTTTACACTCGATTGTTCTATAGAAGTTCTAAAAGAAAAACTAACCGTTTCAAAAACTATTTATATACATCCGAATGTAATTAATAAATGGAAACCTATACTCTTTGAATTAAATCCAGATGTCAAACTATTTATATTCTTTGGTTCAGATATTTTTATTGATAATGAAATTCAAGAATTTGGAAAACAGTTTCCAGAAACAGAATTCTGGATTCAGAATTATACTGGAGTTGAAGGAGGTCGTTATAAAATTCTTCCGATTGGTGTTAACCAAGATTACTCTGGAACTATTATAAAAGAAAAGCTATTAGGAATATCGTATGTTTCTAATACTGGAGGATTTCGTAGAGAATTCTTACAGAACTTAAACTATAACACTAAAATTCATAAATACTTGTTGCCTAAGAGTGATATAAATATGTATTTAGAAAATCTTTCAAAATGTTACTTTAGCGTATGTCCCATGGGGAACGGGTTTGATACTTTACGGTTCTGGGAAAGTTTAATGGTTAAATCTATACCAATAGTGTTAGCACACGACTTTTATGAGAATCTTAAATTTCAGTATAGTCATATACCTATGATTGTATTGAATAGTTGGGATGAATTAGATAGTATAGAATTGAGTGTTGAAAAATATAATATGTTATGGGACGATGTTGATATTATTTTGGAAGATTATTGGATCAGTAAAATATAACATTTTAAATTATTTTTATAAATATAGTTATGGAAAATTATATAATTTTACCAAATGGAGTAATAAAACAGAAAAATGTAAATAAGATTCAATATAATTACGATTATTCAAATAAATACAATCAATACGGAAATAAGAGTATTGCATTAGCACACTTACGTTATGGAATTTTACTAGGGTTTTTAGGAAGGAATCCAAGAAATATTGTAGATGTTGGATACGGCAATGGAGATTTTTTACGTGTATGTTTAAGTTCAATTAAAAATGTATACGGTTCTGATATATCAGATTACCCTATACCAGAAAATGCTAAAAAAATAGAATTTTCTGATATTTCAAATGTAGAAGTTACATGTTTTTTTGATAGTTTAGAACATTTTGACGATATATATGATATAAAAAAAATAAAAACAGATTATATATTTATATCTGTTCCGCATTGTCATAACTTATCTGATGAATGGTTTCTTAATTGGTATCATAGAAGAGAAAATGAACATTTATATCATTTCAATAAAGAATCATTATGTAACTTTATGAATGAATGTGGATATGAATGTGTTTATAGTTCGAATTTTGAAGATATTGTAAGATTTAATTCTATAATACATCCATTAGAGAATATATTATCTTGTATTTTTAAGAAAAAAGATTTATAATTGTTCTACTATTTTATCAAGTGGTAAATTCATAACAATTTTAGGATTAGAATATGTAAGTGTTGCATCATATACAAACATTTTTTTAACATTATTTAAAGTATAAGAATTAAAACACCCAACAATAGGTCCAGTATTCACAGCAATAATATATTTAGCATGTGTGCTTATTGCTGCTATATCTTTTAATGATAAATTGTGATCTCTTGTTGATATAATATTATTCACCTTTTCTGTAGTTACTATTTTATATTTAGCTGATAAGTTTTGTATAAAATTATCCCATTGAAGTTTATCCATCATAAATTGACCACTTACTGTATTTCCATTAATTATTAAAAAATCTATATCTTTATAATTATCATTAAAACTATTATAACGATTTAATAAATCTTCATCTGTATACTTAAATTCTGTAATCCCTGGTAAATTTATTTTTTTACCAACTTCTGTAAAGAATAAAGGTAGAAATATATCAAGTGGTTCTTTATTAGGAGGATAAACATATTTATAAAAATTATGTTCATATTCTTGAGAACCAATCCAAGTATCAATAGCATCACTTGGTTTTGTATTTATATCATGTAAATGAATATTATCAAAGCATATAAAGTCTTTTACAGAATCTATATTTTCTTTTAAAATATAAAAGTTAATAGTAATATTATTATTTATTATAGTATCTTTTAAATTACATAGATAAATTAATGTAAAAATATTATCTCCTAGATGGAAACTATTATATAAATTAATTATTCTGTTAGATCCTCCCTTTAATTTAGTCTGATATTTCTTATATGTGTTTCGTTTTCGCTTTATTAGTTTTCTTCTTTTAGATTTGCGTTTCATCTATATGTCGTAGATAATTTATTTATTTCTTAAAAATATTGATCGTAGATTCATATTCATAAATAATGCAGTTGTTGCCATATTTGATGAATTATGAACGAGTATATCACATTTAGATAATAATGCTACTTCTAAAAATAAATCTTCTAAATCTTGCAATTTCATATACTCAGTGCTAGATATATGAGATGCATTTGTTGTTGTATTTTTAGAGCGTTTCATATTTGTATAATAATTTGGCTGTAAATTTTGCTTATAAAATTCTAAATCTGCATCATTATCGGTGCGTATAAAATATTTTGTCTTTTTTGTTTTATCAATCTTCGCAATTGCATCTAAAAAATCTTGACGCGTTGGTTGATTTTCACCCGGTTTTGTTCTTACAAGAATACCGATTACCTGTTCACAATCGGCGCGAAGTTCATTTGTTAATTTATCTAATTTTTCTTGTATATGTGGTAATAACTTTACATATTTACTATAAGCATCTGCCAATGGTTGTAAATTTTTCCTATTTTCATCAAATACATTATTTTCACTCAATACTTCAAAATATCTAGGGATATAATTTTCAACAACAATTGTATTTGTATATGCTTTATTTTCATTATATGGTTTAAATAATTTTGAAAATAATTCTTCACCTTCATTTATAAAAGGAGCCCCTTCACCGGGTTTTGTTGCCCTCACATCATATTCAATTTCTACAGTATTTGGATAATCACTTAAATGACATATATATTTTGTAAATGTAGAAAAAAATCCGGCATTTTTATTTAATTTTATTACTGTTTTAATTGGATCATTAGATTGACCGCCTTTATATTTCCTTTGTCTTCTAAAACGCCTAGACTTTCTTTTTTTACTTATTCTTTTTTTTGTTCTAGCCATCTAGTAGGATATGAGAAAAATATATTTTATCGGATTTATAGTAATTCTTTTAACAATCTTATCTCTATTCATATTTGATTTGCTATACCGTACTTTACATTATACAAATCATCTAAAAGAATGTTCTACAACTGATAAGTTCTGCGGATTACAGATTATAAATTTATCATTCCCTGAAAAACACGTGACAAAACTATTAGAAATAAGTGAGTTACACGGAAAAAGAGTAGAAATTCCTAAAAAACATCAGAAGAACATTTCAAATAAAATCTTATTAAATGAAATGCCCGAAATTAACGAATACTATGAGGAGTGTTCCATTATCGTTTCAAAGTATATAGGGGCAGATGTAACCCCACTTCCGAACGATATTCAAAATAGAATGACTCTTGTTGTCTATGAGAAAGAAGGTGATTATATTGATTGGCATTTTGATACAAATCATTACGAAGGACGATTCTTTACACTATTAGTTCCTATTACACTTGAACCTACATGCGGTAATTATCAGTATAAGAATGATGAAGAAAAAGATACAGATGTAGAAGTTAATAAAGGGCAAGCAATTTTGTTTGAAGGTGATAAAGTGTATCATAGAGGTAAAATGTTATGTAAAGATCAACATCGTGTAATTCTAAGTATGACTTTTGTAACTTCTCAAAGAATGAATACATGGAATTATGCTATGCATAAAATAAAAGAGTATGGAATTTATGGGCAATAAGTAGGTTGCTATGAGTTATTTAAATAATATAGTTGATAAAGTATACGTTATTAATCTTGATAAAGATAAAGAACGTTTAGAATCTGTAACAACGCAATTAAATTCTGAAAAAATAAAGTTTGAAAGATTTCCCGCTATCAACGGTTCAACCATTCAAAAAGATTCTAGACTAACAGAATTCTGTAATTCATTCTGTACTAACGGAGTAAAAGGCTGTGCTCTATCCCACAGAACTATCTGGGAAAATCTTGTAAAAAATGAGTATGAAGCAGTCTGTATATTCGAGGATGATGTAATACTAAATGAAGATTTTAATAACCATTTACAACTTCTATGGGGTTCCATCCCGAACGATTATGATATAGTTTATTTGGGTAATCACTTCTATTGTGGTGATACATCTACATATAACCAGTTTACTACTAAACTGTTTAATGTAAAGAATACTGAATATTCAGTCGGTGTTTTAAAAGTAGCTGGTTGTGGAGGGTTTCATGGATACATTATTTCTAAAAAAGGAGCTTTAAAATTACTAAAATCACAAACTAATTTTCATATAGATATTGATATTATGCAGCAAGGCTTAGACGCATACGCTTTTCATCCAGTTTTAGTAGAATCTGGTGATAATAAATCAAATTTATCAAGTAATTTTCCTCCTATTATAAGTTCTTTACTAAGTAAGATACCAGTAACAAATCAAAAATGCCATAAATCTCTCAACTTTATACTAAATGAAAATCTCATACAAGTTGGTCCTATCCCTATTAATGCCTTAATGATTGTTATTTTTGTAATAGGTTTACTATTCCCTATCAACTACTACTATATGCTATTTATTTGGCTTCTTATAGAATTTTTATTCTCTTTTGATATTACGAATGCTCTTATTTATTTAATTATAGTTTCTTCTCCATTTTTAATAAAATATTCTATATTAAGATATTAGTATGGCTTTTATAAATAGAGTCTGTGATGAAGTTTTTGTTATTAATATGGATAAAGATAAAGAACGACTAAAAGCCTTTGATAAGTGTATGGGATTAAATAATATTAAATATGAGAGGTTGCCTGCGGTTGATGGTTCAAAAATAAATAATGATCCTAGACTAACAGATTTTTGTAATACCTTCTGTAGTAACGGAATTAAAGGTTGTGCTTTATCTCATAGAACTATTTGGGAAAAAATGGTTGATAATAATTATAAAAATGTCTTAGTTTTTGAAGATGATGCTATTGTTGATAAGGAGTTTGATTCTAAATTTCAACATATATGGAATTACCTACCAAAGGAATATGATATCATATATTTTGGCTGTATCTTTGGATGTACAGATGATTCTAAAGTAAACGAAGTATTTAAAAAAGTAGTTTCTGGACCAACAGAAAAGATAAATGAATTTGTTCACACTACAAAAGGAGCTGCTGGAACTCACTGTTATATGATTTCATTAGAAGGTGCTAAAAAGTTTCTAGATAAAAAAATTAATTATCATATTGATGCACAAATAATATCATGGATAAATGAGTATAAGTATAATGCTTATACGTCTTATATAAACTTAGCTGAAACAAGCCAAGATAATTCAAATTTGGGTGATAAATATCCTCTATTATTAAATTCTATTCTACGTAATATTACCTTAAACAATCTTAAACAACCAACAACACTAGATTGGTATCTTAGTTCACCTCTTATCAAAGTTGGAAATTATAATTTATCAGTTCTCTTATTTTTATTTATGATATTAGTATCATTCCTTCCATCAAAATACTATTTTATTATCTTTTCTTGGTTGCTATTTGAACTAATTGTATCTAAAGATTTGGAAAATACTTTCCGATATATAGGATTTTTGAGTATTCCTATACTTATAAAATTCTCATTTACATATAAATGATTACACGAATAGGCGGAACAAATCGTTATAGTAATATTGTAGTATACGATAGAAATGTATACCTATCGGGTGTAGTGCCTTTAACAACAGCTGATATATCCGGTTCAACCCTATACGAGCAAACTCGTGAAGTATTAACATTAATAGATAATAATCTTAAAGCTGTTGGAACATCAAAACATTTTATACTTTCTATGACAATTTATCTAAGAGATGAAGAAGCATATGAAGAGATGAATAGAGCTTTTGATGAATGGACAGCTTCTGCACCTAACTGTGCGCCAGCACGAGCAACGATTGGTAATGTAAAATTCCCAGACTCAAGATGGAAAATAGAGATAGTATGTAATGCCGCCATACCAAAAACACATGCTTCTTATGATAGTTATAATGATGTAAATTATGTAGTTTAAAAGTGTCTAATTATATCTGGTTTTAAAAATATAGTAAGTAAAACAACAGACATTAAAATGAAATAGACAATTAATTCAAGTTTCTTAGATTTTCCACATATGTATTCAATAACAATATAGGAAATACCCCATACTGATATCCACCATAGTTGAATGAGTGTTACATACCATATAATCTCTAAAGTGCTTAAATCTCTGTTATGGAAATACATCTATATATGAGTTATATTTTCGTAAAACTCATGGGTGGTATAGGGAACCAATTATTTCAATACGCAGCGGGATTCCTACAAAAAACTGTCAATTCTGGAACTTTATTACTATGTAAAGCAGAAAATATTCACGATACTACTGATTATAGAGACTTATTTACTGAAGGATTAAAGTATACTGCTGGTATTCCACCATGCCCAACTCTATATCAAGAAAATGGGTTCGGAGTTTGGAACCCTCATGAATATAAGTTAGACATGATACTATTGTATGGTTATTTTCAGAATTATTCTGTTTTAAGGAGTATAATAAGTGATTTTAAAAGTAGTATCATTAGATCACTAGAACCTTTTAGAAAGTTTTCTATAATTCCTAATTCGGGTTTTATCCATGTGAGAAGAGGTGATTATTTGAATCTATCTAAATCACATCATATACAGCCTCTTGAATATTATAGAGAAGCACTAACTCTTCTACCTAATATTAGTAACTGGTATCTATTTTCAGATGATATAGAATGGTGTAAATCACAAGAACTATTTAGAACTCTAAATATCACGTATGTTGATGAAGATACAATTAATACTTTAGCATATATGTCTATGATAACAGAAGGAGCAATAATAGCAAATAGTAGTTTTAGTTGGTGGGGAGCTTTCTTAGGAGTTGGAGATAAGAACGTTATTTATCCTAAAAGATGGTTTGAGGATAAAACTCCCGACTTATTTCCAGAAGAGTGGGTAGGAATTTAAAAATGAAAGTGAATAATCAAGGATTTCTTGAATTAAATAATTTTCCCAGAAAAAGACTAATTCATAAGAATCCAGATGTATATTACGTAGAAAAATTCCTATCACCTAATGAATGTAAACATTTAATTAGTATATCTGAAAAAAATGTGGCTGTATCCAAAGTGGTTGATAAAGAAACTGGTATAGGTGTAGTTCATCCATCAAGAACAAGTGAATCTTGTTATCATGGTTATAGTATAAAGTGGCTCATATCAAGAGTTTTTCGTTTGACAGGTGTTCCTAGAGAAAATCAAGAACCTACACAAGTGGCACGATATGTTACTGGTCAGTTCTACAAATCACATCAAGATGCTTTAGATAAAGAAGATCCTGAAACTGGTCAGCGTATTGCTACAGTTTTAATGTATTTAAATAATGTAAACTCTGGAGGAGCAACTTTCTTTAATACTTTAAATCTTAGAGTCAAACCAAAAGAAGGAGATGCGGTTATATTCTTACCTGCCAAGATTGATGGAACTATTGATCATCGTTTATTACATACAGCAGAAGATGCTTCCGATACTAAATGGGTAAGTCAAATTTGGGTGCGGAATAAAAAATATGCTAAATTACCTATTTGTTGATAGTATGCCTTGTTCTTGTCAAATTCCAATCCCAGATTTTCCAACAAACTGTGAATGGGGTCCTATTGTTTGGAGAATTTTACATGGGCTTGCCGACAAATATGGTAGATTAATGAGTCCACTCTATGCAAAGGAAGAAGAATATAATTGGATAAATTTTATAAATAATACTCATAAAATTTTACCATGTAAAGAGTGTAGAGAACATTACAATTCATATTTATCTAAAAATAATCCGAATAAGTTGAAACTATTAAAAACAAGTGATGAAAAAAAACTTTGGGTTCAGAATTTCTTTTTTAATCTGCATAATGAAATTAATTTAAGAAATGATAAACCTCTTTATCTATTTGATAATTTACATGATACTTATAAATCTGTAAATATCTTTTTAGAGATAAAACATTTTGAAAAACTATTGACAATTGTCTTTCGTTATAATGAAGTTACATTTTTTTCTTGGAAATCTTGGCTACGTAATTTACAAACTCTTTCGGGTATTTATGGATTAAACTAAGCAAGATACAAATAGAATAAGAAGTAGAATTACTGCCATGACTGCTGTTAGGAGAACAGTAAACATATCATTTGAATACTCTCTCACAACATGAGCGTATCTATCCTTTGCTGATTGAAGTTCTTCTTTAAGAAGAACAATTTCTTCACTCTGATGTTTATTCTTTGCAAGTAGTTCATAGTAGTGCTCTTCATCAATACTACTATCTTCCTCTGAGTAACTTGTATGCGGTGGTTCAGCATATTTAAAATAGTGGGTTTCTGCAATTTCAAACTTGTATACGCCCAACTCTTCTACTGGAGCATCTAGAACTAGACTTGTTCTATCATTTACAGCATCTTCTTCACGGTCATATACCGCAACACACTTGAATTGAGAATCATATACCTTATAAAGAACAAATACCATTTTTTCTATACAGGGTTTTATTAACGGCGACGATCAATTTTTTGTTTATTCGCTAAAAACATATCTATAGTATCCAGAAATTTCTAGAAGAACATGTAATCCAGCAAATTTTATAAGTAGAGCAATACTCTCTATTATTCTTTTACTGGTAATTTTACCAGTTCTATAATACATTACTACGATAAAGGCAAGAGTTGGTAGAATGCCCATAGCTAAGAGTTCCACAGTAAATTGAAATGGTTCTTTTACTATATAATCTATATCACGGATAATTACAGAAATTCCAGAAAGAACCACATATGAACATACAAGAATAAATATCACTACACCTGTTATAAGACTATTACTATTAATACCAAATAGATTTACTTGATACGATTTTACAATTCCATATTTATCATATAATACTGTAAGAATTACACCAATAATAGCCCCAATTATAGAAGGAACAACTACATCAAAATCAAATAACATCTATTATAACTTGAGGTTTGATAAAATTTTAGATATATTATCTTCAATAGATGAATTATTTTTTTTTAAATTAAATCCTCTAAATAAGTCTACTAATTCATCTTCTACTGATTTTGTATTTTTATTTACCTCTAGGAACTCTGTCACTAGTTCACTTGATAGGATAGAAGAAACCATAGATAATTCACTCTCATATCTAGCGTTCATGCTAGTATTAGTGTAAAGTTCATCATTAAAATCTACTAATACTTCTATAACATTAGCATATAGTTCAATCGTATCAGATGATTCAATATTAGAATTTAACTCATTCGTAATCTTATTGTAAATGTCCGGAGAAAGCTTCTTAATACGGGTCATTAATTTACCATTCTCATCATCTAATGCTTGCAATTTGTCAGCTATTTCAAATTTTTTCATATCAAACTCATTTTGTGCTTCATTATCGTTAGAATTCTGTAATTTATGTTCTAATTTTAAAATCCCTTTGAAGAATTTCTCAAATTTACGTAATATTTTTTCGTATGAATAGCTATTATTCTCTGGATTTTCTACTAATTTTTTTAAATTTGCTTGTAGTCTTTTTTCTTTTGAATCTGCCTTTTTCATCGTATATTTTTTAACAGGAAACATTTTCTTTTTATTATTCTTTTTGGTACTTCGCGCACCACCTCTATATTTTTTCATAACTACTAGTAGTATGGAAAAAAGTTCTAAAAATCTAATAGCAGCTGCGTATTTATCAGGTGTTGGAGAAGCCTTTAAAAAAGCTAAAACTGTTGAACAGAATGATTTAGAGAACTATATTGAAGATGCTAAGGTTCTCCGACGTGAACTTATTAGTCGTTCTGTAGATGATGGCTATGAAAATCCAACACAACTTATTGAAGCCGCAAAACAGTATGCCACTAATAATTTAACAGAAACGATTAATATAAAAACTGTTTTTAATAATGCTAGTAGAAAAAATCTAAATACTGCGGTTACACCCTCTATAGTATCAAACACAGGAATTAGTCAAGTAATTGAACCTGTTACAGCTACTAACGTAAATCCTATATTTACACCGCCAACTCAATTTACTGAAACACCAAAAGTTAATAATGCGGTAGCATTTACACCTCCTACTAACGTATCACCCGCACCAGAACCATCACCATCGCCATCGCCATCCCCAGAACCTGCACAAGCAACTTCATTCTTATCCATGTTTCAGCTAGGCGGTAGACGTGGTCGTCGCAAGACAAAGAAGTCAAACAGAAGAAGAAAAGCTAGAAAACATACTAGAAAGTAGCATCTACTACTTGTGCCCAAGGAGGAATATAATCTTCTAGAGTTGGAACTCCTTTCCCCATAATACTTGGAAACACACATGTAAAATTATCGGAACTACTGTGTGCTAAATAAGCGCCCCAAAAACTAAATGTGCTGTTCCCTACAATCGCACCTTTAGAACACTTTGCCATTAAGTATAATACCTCTACCTCATCTTTTTCATCACATAATATATGTGGAAAATTAAATATATCTTTTACTAATTCTGGTTCATCAGAAAATACTAGTATATTTGAACCTTCTGGTATTTTGGAAGAAGCCATTATTAAGTATTTCGGTATATTAATTTGATGGTGTGGAAGTATACGGAAGTCACCAAGTCTAATATGGATAAAAAAAGAATTATCTTTGATATACTTATCTTCTAACACTTTCATACGTTCTTTTGAAATTATGTTCTCAAATTTTGGTTCTACTTTTATCTTATCAAAATACTTGTAACTCTGTCTATATCCATTTATTACGATTGGTAGACTAAGAGTTGGTTTAATAGGAATATATGTAAAATGTTTATCTAGAGGTTCTTCTATTTCATTCCATGACACATCAGTTTCTATAATAGGAATTTCTGGAAATAGTTTGAAAATAGTATCGAACTTCCCGTGATTTGTTGGAGCGCATCGCGGTAGAAAGAATACTAACGGTTTCCCATTCTCTTCTGAGAACTGTTTAGCGCAACTAAATTGAAATAAACGGTTTCCTAATCCATCGCTTAAATACGGTGCTACCCAATCATTCATTTATATTTTATAGAAATTTTTATTTAGACTCTAAATAAAAATCTAAACTTTAGTTATAATGCCCTCTCTGAATAACACCACCGACAGTTTTCATTCTGGTCACCCCCGCAGAATCTATATTACCACTTCTGCTTTCAATAACGACTTCTACTTATATACTGTAACTAGAAACCCTACTACATATGTACAGACAGGTACTCTATCGGCTGTAGTTGGTGCCACTGCTGCGAACTGCCCCGCTAATCGCATCTTACGTGAAAACGGTCGTCGTTTATATAAGGATGCCAACCCTGGCATCTCTACTCTCTTAGTTGGTGTATATGACGCTGTATCTGGATTAAGTGGTTTAATTGACCCTAACTCCGCTCGCTTCGCGGTATACAATGGTGATAAATCTGTTTTCCAAGACAATGGTGTTGACCCCAATGGTGGCTTAGTAGACCAAGGTCCTCCTATTTACACTCGCGGTTCTGTAACTGCTGGTGCGGGTATAACAACTACAGGTGGTTTAACTGTAAATGGTGGTGCCGTTGTAGGAAAGGTGACTACATCAACAACTGGTCCTACTGGAACACTCACTCTTGATTTATCAACAGCCAACGTATTCTACTATTCCACAGCTGTAGCTGCAAATACAGTATTCGCTGTAACAAACGCGACTGTTGGAACCGTGTTTAAAATTGCGTTGCTTGGAGGAGCATTTACAGTTACATTACCTACAAATGTATACGCTGCGACCACAGGTGTAACATTTACAACTGCAAACGTTACACCTGTGCTTACAGCTAATGTAAGATATTTATTCGAATGCGTAGTTGTAGCGTAGGTGTGAAATTTTATGCGTAATTAGTAGAATGCCTAATTGGTCAAATCGTTGGGAAGAATCTGGTGACTTTAGAATGTTCGGCACTAGTCCTAAGAAAGGAAGCCCTAAGAAAAATGATATAGCAAATATCAAATCTGAACTACAGTCTAAATCAAAAAAAGAGATTCAAGATTATTATGAAAATATTGGAGGAGAAGATAATTTAATGAATTTATCAAAAGATAAAATGATTAGAGAAGTTATAAAATTTTCAAAAGAAGCTCTCGGTATGGAAGGTGGTAGAAAAACACGCCGCCGCCACACACGAAAAAATAGAACTAGACGTTCTTAATAATATAGTTAACTGATTCTAAACAATCTAGATTTACACCGCCCCCATAACTTACAGCACTCTGTAAACATTCTTCAATATATGTCATTTCTTGAAGAATGTTATGCTGTTTCATAGGAATAAGTTTCTTTGTTCCCTCTATACGATTTTTCTTATTTGATTGATGCGCAGAGGCAGAACCCCAAAACTCTTTATACATCTGTCCATCTGTTCCTTGAACTTCATTCCCTGGCGAATCAGTTAATCCAGAAAACATTCCTCCAATCATTACCATAGAAGCGCCTAACACTAAACTCTTCGCAATATCACCAGGATATGTTACACCTCCATCTGCTATTATTGCTGCTCTTGCTGCGACTGAACTACAGTCTCTGATTATAGACGCTTGAATACCTCTTGAACCAAACCCTGTTGCGTTATAGGTTGTGCACGCAGAACCCGGACCAATTCCTACTTTAATAGCATTTGCTCCCCAGTCTTCTAAATCTATTACTGCATCTCGTGTTGATACGTTTCCAGCAATTATAAAAGTGTTTGGTAGATTTTCTTTAACATAAGTGATAATATTCTTCATTTTTAAACAATGACCATGTGCTATATCAATAGTAATATAGTCTGGATTTATATTATTAAGTTTTAATTTATCTATATCCATATACGAATCGCCATTAACACCAATTGAAATACTAGTATAATAATTATTAGAAATCATTTCTTTACAGAAACTTACAACATCCACATTAAATCGGTGCATAATATAAAAATAGTTGTTCTTTGCCAGCTTTTTAGCAATCTCAATATTAATCACACATTCCATATTTGCTGGAACAACTGGAAGAGAAAACTTATACTTACCGAATCTTGTAGACGTATCACATTCAGATCTAGAGTTTACTACACATAATTTAGGCAGTAAGTTCATGTTTGAGTAATCAAATGGCATTTTCACTATATGTATATTGTAACAAAGTCTTATACCCTTACTTGAAATCTGGGTTCCATCCAATTATCAGTTTATGTTTAAATATCTCTTCTAAGAACCAATTTCTAGATTCTACTAGTTTAGCATCTCCAAAATCTATAATATAGACTCTACCCTCTTTTTCAATAAAGTTATAAGGTGTAATATCAGTATATTCAATACTGGCGTGTAGATACAGTTTTACTAGAATATCATAGATTTGCTCTAAAAGATGTTGTGGAATATCTTTAATATTTTCTCCATACATATCTGCCAAACACATTTCATCTATATCTTCCATATCAATATAGGTCTTATAATCTGTTTCTACAATTTTAGGAACAATATCTTTAATATAAATTCTTGCTCTATTCTGTAGTTCTACTTCATTACAAATCTGCGTATGAGTTCTATTTGAAACATTCTTTCTATAGATTTTCATTTTATACAATTAAATTACAAAAAAAATTTTTAATTTTATTGAATTATACCTGATAAAGAGGATTTTGTTGCATAATACTTCTAGCGAATGCTTCTTCTCTAAGTCTTAACTCTTGCCTAGCGACTGCCTCTTCTCTAAGTCGTCTCTTACTCTTTGTTAATGATATATGACACGCCACACATAGAATAAATATAGATATTCCTATTAAAATAAATGCAATTACATAAATGCTTGTAGAAGAAGAAGGGTTATCATAAACTGGCTGAAACGTTGGTTTGGGTAATACTGTATAATTATAGTATACTTCAATCGGTAATATAGTTGGCGTTGGTGTGAATGTTGGGCCAGATGAGAATGTAAATGATGATGTAGGACTAGATAAGAATGATGAAGTAGCTGTATATGTTGGTGTATATGTTGGAGTAGATGAGAATGTTGGAGTAGCTGTAGATGTTGAACTAGATGAGAAGGTTGAAGTCATACTTGGTGTAGAGAGTTTAGACATTTTTGGTAATTATACAGCAATACTTTAAAAATCAATTTTATTTTTCCGATGATCTATTTCTTTGTTAATTCTAAAGAATTTCTAAAATCTTTTTGATACTTACATTAGCAAGTTCTTCAGTAGAAATATCTTGAACAATAATATGTGTTTTTCTTTCAAGTAACATTTTTAAACTATTTGGTGTTGGAGCGCATTTAGAAATCCAAACTAAATGAATGTTCGCTGATTGTTCCAAGCGTAGTTGAATTCTAGAAACACAGTTTAAGAACTGCGCGACTTCTTTTTGATTAAGAGAAATCTTCCACTTATCTTGAACAAAAATATGAGTATTTCCTACTTGTATCCAATGGTCTATACCATTCAGAGAAGTGTCATTAAAATACTTCTTAATATCGTTTTCTCTAAAACTGTGCGTCAGCCCTGGTAGATTGAGTGATTCTTTGTAAACTAAATCTTCAAGTTGAAATCCTTTTTCAGAAGCGGTTAGAGGTCTAGGTGGTTCTACTTCTGGAACTTCATCTACTTTTAACTTTTTTATACTTACAATCTTTCTTCGCGGAAGCATATTACATTTGATTACTTTATCTTCGTCCATCTAGTCTTAGAGAATAAGTGGGGGTTTAAGACTTCTTATTAGCTTAAAAACTGTGTAACTATTTTAACAGAATATGAGTATGCCAGTTGTAGAGCAGTATGATGAAATTCTAAGTAATGCTGGATTTAATATTACTCTTACATCAGATAATATTTTAGAAATTAGATTTAAAATGTTTGATACTTTTGTTCTCATACATTCGTTTAATAATTCTACAATTGATGATAAAAAATCTCTTAGTAGAAGACTTATCAGACAACCGAACATTTCAAAGATGTGCTCACTTGTTGACGCGCAAGCTAAAGTATGGAAGAAATTTGGGTAGTTAAAAAATTGAAGGCTTAATTCATTATATTTTTATATAGAATGGATAAAATATACGTATTAAGGCTTCATAACGATAAATGGTATATTGGAAGAACATCTAATGTTGAAAGACGTTTTGAACAGCACGTATCTGGCGATGGTGCGAAATGGACTTTTCTCCATAAACCACTAAATATTCATGAAATCCGAGAAATAAAATCAGATAATGATGAAGATACAATAACACGTGAATATATGAAAGAGTTTGGTATTTATAATGTTCGTGGTGGACGTTACTGCGCTGTTGAGTTTAAACCTTGGCATATTAAAGAAATTAAACAAGATATGATGAATGATAAATTTATTAAAAATATTAGCGAACTAAAAAATAAAGTTTCAAATGAAATCTTTAATCCAGATAGTGATTTGCGTTCTGGTCGTTGGTTTCGTGGGTTGTTTGGTGTTTAAATAAAATTGAAAAAAAGTTTAAAGTCATATTATTTACAATAACTAAATGGAACAACTTTATGTGTTAGAGCTAACAAATAAGAAGTATTATGTTGGAAAGACAACTGATGTTATGCGTCGTT
>Ga0214921_10002864_pt1 | contig 27291 bp, 32 predicted proteins | sample LL1505_MetaG_FD_177992 | JGI IMG/M metagenome (GOLD analysis project Ga0214921, IMG submission 177992) | Freshwater microbial communities from Lake Lanier, Atlanta, Georgia, United States - LL-1505 | ecosystem: Environmental > Aquatic > Freshwater > Lake | place: USA: Georgia | collected... | reverse complement strand
AACACCCTGAGCAGAATACGTTGTATTCAATTTTACTACCGAAAGTGATATTTCGGATGGCTAACAAAATAGCATCTCTATCACCAGAAAGAAGATTATCTAAAACTTCTTTAGAGACAGTTTCCCCACCAACGCTAACCAATCCTCGGTTTAAAATAGTGTTTAGTGCACGATTAGTGTTTCCTGCTTTAGCTAGTGCTTCTTCATCCGCACCAGTAAGCTCACGAATCTCGGCTAGTTTTATAAGGCTTCCATCTTTGCTGATATAGCCGCCAGGAAGAAACACTTCATTATCTGGTGGTTCAACTGTTTCAGGCTCAAAATCTTCAGAGTTTTCAGCCTGAAACACAGCCGCTAAACGAGAAATTTCTTGTGGGTCAGATATAATATTAGTCATTGTTTTCCTTATTAGTATAGGTATATTTTACTATAAATTAGAATCCGCTAATGCTTGGCTGGTCAGGGCCAGTAACCTTACCGTTTGCGTCTAACATCGCAATAGTCAAACCTTCATGAACTAACGTCATTGTTTCATACATGAGTTCATTTGCTCCAGCGTTAAGGTCCGTGTAGCTTAGGCGAGAAATCCAAGCGTTATGCAAGAAGAACCCAACACGTGGAGTGTTAGTAGATTGGCCAGCATTTGGATGGTCCATAAGCTCAATCTTTACATTACAGCGGAAACCATTGGAGCCTGTGTCGTTTACGTTGTAACCTTCTCCTGAAGAAGCGGCAAAAAGTCCACGCATCCAAGTAATAGCGCTGTCATTACCGTACAAGAATCCACGGGAAAAAGTAACAGGCTCAAAAGTTGTTAGGCCAGGAACGTTGTGAACAGTGGTGTTATACCCACCTTCACGGTAAGGGATGGGAGCTGTTGATACATTTAGACCAGAGATTCCAGAGAAACCTCCGCTAAACGACTTTATACGAGGGTCAAAAACAGACTTTACATTCTGCGCCTCTTTGAAAGTTGCCCGAAATCTAAACCCACGCATTGGGTCAGACTGGATAGTAGACCTTTCATCAATGGAGTTAATAGCTCTTGCTTTTTCCGACATTATTTATATCTCCTTAGATACTAGTCGTAACGGTCGTACTGCCACTAATTTGGCTTACACGAATAACAATAAATTCAGCTGGACGGCCCAAAGCCACACCAACTTCTATATTAAGTTGACCGTTATTGATTGACGTAGAAGTATTGTTAGTGCTATCACACTTAACATAGTAGGCCTGATTTTCTGCGGTTCCCGTTAGTCCACCGCGACGCCACAGGTCATTAAAGTAGCCTGTCAACTGTGAAGTAATAGAGTTCCAAAGGTTTTGGTCATTAGGCTCAAACACAGCAAACAAAGTAAGCTGCTTTAAGTCATATTCAATAAGACCAAGAGTACGTCGCACAGATACGTAGCGAACAAGAGAGTTTGAATTGTCAACTGTTCGTGCACCCATAATGCAATATCCTGAACCAGGAATGTAACGAATAATGTTTAGGTTATTTTTATTGCCGTTGATTAAATCATAGTCTGAACTAGGAAGTGCACCGACAGCAGTGGTGTACCCACCAGCCAAAACAGTGCTAGAACCAGCAGGGGCTTTAAATACACCGCGAGACGTATCAGTCTTTACGTACTGTCCAATAACAGCACCGCTTGGAGAAATATTAATAGGTGTGTTGTATGTGGTGTTATCCGCTACCGCAAGAGCTGGGTAGTAAGTTGCTACATAGCTAGTGTTTGTATTCCACTGGTTAATAGCCGTAAGTACGTCTGAAGTTGTTGATGAGTTAGTACCAGAGGCTGTAAGAAGAGGATAGTCAGCAACTACGAATGAGTCTGAGCGATTAGCTGCATACGTAGCCAAAGCTGAAATAGTATTAGCGTCAGACTTATATGGGTAATTAATAATTAAGGGTACGTTAACTTCATCCAACTTAGGTAAGGTTACATTTAACAAAGAGTTAACTACAGAGCCTTCTTTACCAGTTGTTCCAGCTAAAGATGACTTAGTTGCTGTGGTATTACCACATCTAATCAAACTATCACCAGAAGCAAGAGACTGAGTATATGAGGAGCTCCATGAGAATACTCCTGTTGACGTAACCGCCTTTGCAGGGTTCCAGCCAACTGTAAATGCTGGAAGAGATAAATTACCTGAACCACTATTAGCAACAGTAATGTAGTTGGAAACTCCATTAATTAGGTTTAGCACATATTTGTTGTTAGCGTCAGATGGATTCATACTGCAATTTAGATATGTTTCTAGAGGTACACTATTTAACACAGTTGCAGCTGTAGTAGCGGTTGAATAATACACACTTAGGTTAAAAGTATTAGTAACTGTACCAGGAGTAATACCTACCCAAATGTTATTTCCCCAAATACCTGGCTCAATAGCTGAAATTGTTAAAGCAGCTTGAGTGCTAACACTTGCCCCATTAATAATCACACTACCCGTGCTTTGTGTATCAGCAGCCACAGGTGTTGTACTAATGTAACTTAGCGCAATTTTGGTGCTACTAATTTTAGAAGCAATTACGTAGCTATTAGTAGAGGCTAAAATAGGGGTAGTTCCAGTATTAAATGTTCCAGTAACACCGCTAAGGCTAACTACACGTCCCACTTCAGCATCAACAAAAGGAGTACCACTAGCTGAAGAAATTACTAGGTTTGCAGTGAATGTTAAAGTTGCCCCAGCCGAGATGTCTAAAGTAGTAGGGGTAGATAAAGTCAATACCTGCGAAGCAACGTTTGTAATAGTAGTTCCGTCAGCGATACCAGTACCAGAAATTGTGGCACCTAAGGCATTAGTAACTGTACCAACAACCGTAATTGTGCTGGAGCCTTTAGAAGTTACAGAGCTAGTAGCCGTAACCCCAGTAGGAGCTGTGGCATATAAGTAGGTAAGGGCATTACTTGCAGTGTTGATTGTTTGAGAGCCGCTTTGGTCAACAAATACTGCACTAGCCTTATCAGCGTCATTAGGAACATCACGAAGGATGTAAGCTGACGAGCCTCCATTATCAAAGAAAGACTGCAACGCGTATTTAAATGGCAAATTAGTGCCTACAGAAATTGGCGTAGTATTAGAAATGTTTACTAAATTATTAACAGTAAAGCTGTTAGTTCCAGTAATGCCTGTAATATAAGTTCCAGCAGGAATTAATGTAGTGCTTCCTGAGGTGCTACCTACTGCAGGTAACGTTGAACCTACATACAAAGAGTATGCTGGGTCTGATGGAAGTGAAGTATTAGTTGAAATAGTAATAGTTGTTGTATTAGTTACTGTTGAGCTAGGGGTCACACTATATGTAGGGATTGTAGTAAACGCGTCTGTTTTAAAACTAAATTTTGCGCAGAAGTCATCCCAACCAGTAACTAATGTAGGCTTACCTACATAAGAATTCTTAGTTCCTGTTACAGGACCTCGGTCAGTATAACCAACAAAGACTGCTACTGAATCAGCAGACACTGGGGCAATAGGAGTGTTGGCCGAAGAGACCTCTTCAATATACACACCTGGTCTATTAACATTAGCCATTTTTTCTCCTTAAGAGGTTTGGTTGAGGGTAGTATTGACAGTATTTACAGCAGTTAGTTGGTCCACTACACCTAGTGGGAGTTCACTAACTACCCGCACCGTGTACATATTCCGTAAAAGGCGTTTATTTCCATTCTCGCCTTCTGCCTTATCATTCTTAAAAGTGCTTTCTAAGAACATATGTCGGTATGCGATGCTAGTACCTAGCTGATTTGGCACGGCTAAATGCCCACGCATACCTGGAAACTTTTGGTTTAACTGTAAAAGTATAGCCCTATCGTGACGTGGGTGTCGGCTATAAGATGTAATTTGATAAGTTAAGTCATAAGCTACAGGTATTTCATACCCATACCACGTAGGATTTCCCCGAGAATCCTCGGTAGGGGCAATAGTTCCTATGTAGTCACCATCGTAGACATACCCAGAGGTTTGGCGTTCGGTAGCTTCCCGCATACCGATTAAGTCAATAGTAATAAAAGGGTAGTCCTGAGTACGGATTTCAACATCAGGGTAACCAAACCATACCTTTACGGCACGAGAGGTAGAGCGCTCATCTGCTACGGTAATGCCAGAAAGGTGCGCTTTGATAGCCGCATCTTCAGCTAAAATAAAAGTCATTTAAGTAACCCCAAATCCCCAAAGTATTTGGTAGCAGCTTGCATTACAGCTCGTTCAATATCCTTTTTAGACAGCTCAGCAAATTCGCGCATAGCTGCTTGAGGTGGTTTTCCCATATCCCCATATTCCGCAGCGTTAATGTGTCCAACCACGTCATCTGGATAGCTAAGCGCAACGCCATGAAGTCCTGTGGTTACGTTTACACTATTAGTAAGGCCCGAAGACCACCCACGAGAAGAAGCAGTTTGGTTCCACGATTGCTGTAAACCAGGCTCAGCAGCTCTTAAAGATGCTTTTAGGTAAGGTAAAAACTTTTTGTTACTCACCAGCGACCTCTGCCAAATCCTAAAAGCAACCCTATAAAATAACCTACATCCTGATTGTGCGTAGCACCATGATAAAAATCAGGCAGTGAAACTTGAGATACATTCTCACGATTCATTGGTTCTCCTAAGAGAGTTGCAAAGATATAGGCAGGGTATTGACTTAGCTCCTGCAGTGGAGCTATTACAAGGATAAATGAAAAAGCCCCCTTTCGGGGGCTAAATCATAAATAGTTTTAGGCAGTAACTACCAAAGAATACAAAACGGATACGTTAAACGCTGCCGCAGTTCCCGCCAAAGAAATGGCGTATAGGCTTTCTCCGCCATTTAGCCATACCTGCTGGTTAGTATTAGTGGCAACCTTGATTCCGCGGTTTACGTTATCCCCAGTGGATACTGTACTATCTCCCACATAGACCGATGCAGTGTCTACATTAGTGATTACTACCGATGTAAGCGGATTGCCTACTGGGATAGTAGCAATGACTTTTGCAGTATTTGCTGCCAAAGCAAAAGAATCGTGAACAAGCATTACTTCTTACCCTTAATCTTCTTGGCAAGAGCTGTGTCTTTCTTGACGTCTTCCTTGCGGGACATAGGCTTCTTATCCATCTTCTTGTCTTCCTTCTGGAACTTAGCCTTTTGTGCAGGGGTCATACCCTTCATTGCCTTAGCGTCTTGCTTCTTGTCGTCCTTCTTAGGAGCGGCCATTACTTCTTACCAGCTTTCTTTGTAGTAGTTTTCTTAGCAAACTTCTTATTAGCAGCCGCTAAAGTCTTTTCTCCGTGCTTGTTTTTAGGTTGTTTACAACCACACGTTGTACACATATTGTACACCTATCTTTAATTAGCGTAAGCTTGGAATTGAGGGTCGTTAACCATCTCTTCAGGCATAATCTGCCTACAATCCAAAGAGACTAGTGTGAACTCCTCTGCCACAATACCACGGAACTGTGACAAAAGTGGGCGGTAAACCTGACCTTGCCAGACAATTCTATCACGGTTTATAGGGTCAGGGTTATTAAGAAAATCAGGAACTTGCTTATTTAGCTCTTCTTTGTCAATAGTAAAGTGAACAGAGTCAGCATTGTAGAAACCTTCATGGCTATGTTCTACAGTACCGTGCTTAATCAAAGCTTTAATTACAGGAACTTTAACTGGGTTTTTCCACTTACGTCCGTTGTTGGTAAAGTTTACAGAGGTACCACTAGATATAGTTTTTGTAGTGTTCAGTGATAGGGAAATAACTGAGCCAGAAATACTTCTTACCAAAGTTCCAGTAGCAATACCATTTCCAACTACAGCCATTCCAACAGCAACCCCTGCTGTTGACACTACCGTAATAGTACTAGAGCCCACCGCGCCAGTCATAGTAGTAGTTACGCTAGCTCCGTTGGTGCTAGTAATGTAGTTAGACCCAACATCATAAATAGGGTCAACATTAGTTGATGCAGCATTCCATACATACCATTGAACAAAAGAACCAACAGGATTAGTTAAATCCTTAGAGATGGCATCGTGAATCTGATTTATTTCAAAATCAGTATCAAATCTACCACTGGGCGTATAGGGTCTACTCATGGGCGTAGGCTACTCTTATCAATGCTGATGCTACGGCAGCAAGCCGCGTAATCTTCACAGTCCTGAGTTGGACAACCTGTTCTACATGCCATTATCTTTTCCTTAACTGCTTGCCATAATGTACCAAAAAGAGCCACTATATACTAAAATAGCCCAGGAACCGCCACCACTTAAAGGTGTATTAATAATATTGGATGTAACAGCCCCAGTCTTAGTAATAATATTAGATATAACCTGCGTACTAGCATCAGCCGATACCACACCATTTGTTGTAAAATTAGCGTCTGTTCTAACAACCCTTACCTCTGCTCCAGCCCCTACAACTGTGGCAATATCGTCTAAGTTTAGATAAATAGTACCTGTTCCAGAGCCCGTTAAAAATATGTTTTTAACCGTAGTATAAGTTGGGTTTGCAAGGTTACCTGGAGCAATAGTTCTGATAAAAGGTGTATCAGTTGCAACATTTAAAGAGGCTACAGGAACAGACTTAGTTGAAAGACCTGCTCCAGAACCGTTAAATTGAGTGGCGGTGATGGCTCCTGCTGAAAATGCTCCTGTACTACTTCTTGTAACGATAGCGCTATTAGTATTGGCGCTTGTTGCTGTAGTAGCTGAATTTGGAATACTAGTCAATCCTAGTCCAGAACCATTAAATCTTGAGGCCGTAATAATAGCTGCTGAGAAATCTCCAACATTATCCCGCAAAACAACAGAACTAACCACATTTGCGCTAGTAGCCGTTGATAAAGAAGCGTTAGGGATATTAGATAGTCCAGCACCAGAACCATTAAATTGGCCAACTGCACTAATATTATTGGCACTAAAACTTCCAAAAGTATCACGAAGAACAATTGCGCTAGTAGTATTGGCGCTTGTTGCTGTAGTTGCTGAGTTAGCTACTTTACCAGTACTAGAAATTGTAAGTAACTTACTGTCCTGAATATTTGCAGTTGAAGCAATTTGAGTATTGGTAATAGTGCCAGATACAATATTTCCTGAAGAAACAGTAGCGCTAGCAATTTGAGTTCCAGTAATAGTACCTGTAATATAAGTGCCAGCTAAGTTTCCTTGAAGAGTAGTAGCGGCTACAGTTGTAGCATTAACAGTAGTGGCATTAACCGTTGTGGTGGTAACTGTAGTAGCTGTAACTGTAGTAGCTGTCACCGCAGTTGCCGTAATATTCCTAGAACTAAAATCACCATTAGTGTCACGAGCAACAATCGCTCCAGTAACATTAGTAGACGATACAGTCTGCTTACCTACTAAACCATTAGCGTCTGTGATTAATGCACCAGAAACCCATTGAGGCAATTTAAGTTTTCCATAAATATTAGTTGTATGATTTAAAGATACTCCACTTGAATTTCCAATATTTACAACAGCAGTAGTTGTATTATATGTAGGGTCACCTGGTTCAGCATCTGGGAGTGGGCCACCATCAGCTAGTGAACCTGTACTAATATTAGTTGTTCTTGCAGTATAAGAGGTGCTTTCTATTGCAGAATACCGTGGAACCTCCCCAGTATTTATGCTTACTGTAGATGTATCAGTTGCATACCCACTCACGGTGAGTCGTCCAAAATTAACTGCTGAAGCTGAAGTAGCAAACACAGTAGAAGAAGTGTTGAAACTTGCTATAAGTACGTTTAGTGCAGTGTTATCTAAACTAACAGTGGGCGCACCATTAGCCGCGCTTCCTCCAACAGTTCCATTAATAGCTAGTGGAGAAGATGAACCTAAACCAGTTAATGTTCCTAAACCAGCACCTGTAGACCATACGTTACCAGTGTTAGTAGAATTACGAACAAGAGCCGCACCAGCAACTGCGGCATTAGTAGGGTAAGTCACATAGTCTGCCCAAGCAAGAGCAGTACCGCTTTTAATTAGCCCCTGTCCGTTGGTCCCGCCAGATGGTATAACACCTGTAGACCTTAAGTCAGGAAGGGCACTAAATGTAAGCGCTCCGTCTCCAATTTTTAAAATTTTATTAGTGGTATCAAACCCAAACTCACCTAGGGCAAGAATAATATTATTATTAGACCACTCTGTAGCGGTTCCACGTCTTACTTGAAATTGAACAGCCATTACACTGGTCCTCCACAATCTATGTTTGTTATTCCACCATAATTACTATTAGGGGCTCCACCATCAATGTTAGCAAACGATATACCTTGAATACCTTGAGGAAGAACTAAATTTAAAGTTTGATTTGGAGAAGAGCCCGTTATAGTTGCAGCAGCAGTAGCTCCATTAGTAACTGCGCCTATAGCTAGATTATTTGATGGCCCTGGTCTACCGACTACAGCAGGAACCCAAGCTGACCCGTCCCAATATTTTAGTACGGTCATTATGAACCCGCCATTACCTGATAGTAAGTACCATCACTAACAAGTCTAGCCCAAGAGCCCGCAGTGCCACTAATAAGAATGCCAGTAGTTGCTACAGAACCACTCCTAGTAAGAACATTGTTTGTGCCTGAGATAACGTTTCCAGTATTCTTGCTAAGAATATGGTACTCCCTACCAGCAACACCAGTAGGAGATTGTAAAGTTAAAGTAATAGTTGCAGTAGAGTTACACACAATATTTTTAACGGGTGCAGCAAGTGAACTAACATCAGTAGAGGTAGTTGCGGTGGTAATACCTACACTGCTCTCTAACTTATTTATAGCAAGAGACGCACTTGAAGCGTTAGTTCCACCATTATTAAAACCTAATGTTCCAGTAACAGATGTAATATCAAGAAGGCCAGAAGCATCTACGATAGTTTTTGCTGAACCAGACGTGCCACGGTAAGTTAAGGCTCCGCCCGTTACATAGAGAATACCGCCACCTACAGCGTTAGTAGTTGGAACAGTTGTGGCATTATTGATACCAATTACTAATGCTCCACCACCAAAAGATTGTGAATTTCCAAACTGAACGTTACGAGTTGTACCAATTTGAATAGCACCAGTTCCAGCAGCGTTAGCAATATATGCAGTTGCTATACCACCATCAAGAGCAATAGCAGACTTTACCGTACCATTAGAATCTTGCCACTCCTGAATGTTTACTGCTTGACTAGTGGCAGCTTTAACAACCAAGCCTTTAGTGCCAGCACTGCGAGCCGTAACGGAAGCCTGTGCAGGAGCAGTTACCGTACCACCAGTACCAGCCCCCAAATTTGAACCGCTAGTTGTAACTGTAAATGTAGATGCCCCAGTTGTAGAAATTACATAAGGAGTCGTTGAGTTATAGCCTGCAACACTAAATGCGGATAACAGAACTAAATCGCCACTGGACAAGTTATGTGCTACAGCGGTATCTGTACCGTCTTTAGTTGTAATTGTTGCCGTTGTTCCCGAAGATGTAGCTGTTGCTCGGGCGGCCGTTCCTACCGTACTATAAATCGGTGCAGTTGAGCCTGTAAAGATTTGGGCGTTGGCGTTACTACCACCAAGGACAGTTGAAGTTGAAGATTGGTACTGAATTAGGTCGGCGTTCTGTGCGGCAAAGCCTTTTAAAGTTAAAGGCTTAACACCAATAGCATCGGAAGTAATCGTGTGCCCACCAACCGTGAACGCATTGGATGCTACAAGTGAAGCCGCGTTTAAGTTAGTTAATGCGTTTGCTGCTGAAGATGCATTAGTTCCACCATTAGATACGTTCAGTAGGCCTGTGACCATACCTGCATTATCAGCTAAATCAATTGCTCCATAGATTGGAACGTACGTTGAGGGGTTTGATATTAAAACCCGCGTAGTAGAACTAGGTGTATTAGTAACACCTAAAGTAACTGAGCCATTGCCATACAAAACGCCACCCTCAAGGTAACCTAAACCTGTTCCGCCTTGACCAACGCTCAGCGCAGTAGTAAGTCCGCCAAGACTAGTAATATCAGTGTTAGCGCCTTTAGCGGCTTTGCTATCAGCGGTAGTCTGTGCTGTAGAGGCATTACTTAAGGCCGTATTAGCAGTAGCTTGAGCGGTAGCCGCATTGCTAATGGCTGTGTTAGCGGTAGACTGCGCACTACCTGCAGCAGAGTTAGCAGTGCTAGCAAGGTCATAAGCAGACTTAACTGCATTAGGTGTAGCTGCAGTAGTAATAGAGGTGCTATTTGTAGCGTCAGTAAGTTGCACAATACCAGTAGCGTTAGTTGCGGCTAAAGTATGAGTTCCTGAGGTAACTCCAGTAACACGCCCATAAGAATCTACAGCTACACCCTGCACAATAGCAGACGCGGTGTTGCCAGTACTATTAGTTTGAGTAACTGTAGCTAAATCAATACCTCCAGCAACTGTTACACGGGCTGTGGAAACACTAGTAGCGCTTACGCTAGTTCCAGTAATGTTTACGCCGTTAGTTCCTGTGTAGGCAACGACTTTACCATCTACATATGTTTTATTTGTTACATCGGTACCTAAAGTGGGCGCACTAGTAACTTTAGCATTTGTAGCGTTTACAGTAGTAACATTTACGGTCGTGGCGTTGACCGTTGATGCGTTAACACTTGTTGCTGGTGTTCCAGGAGTGCCAAAATTAGTAGCATAGAAATTAGTAGCGTTTATGTTAGTAGCAATAACTTGATTAAATGTACCCGTAGCTGTAAAACTAGCGGTTGTGCCAGAAACTGTTGGGGCAGACACAGTTCCTGTAAATGTAGCTCCGATTAAAGGCGCAGCACCTAAGAAAAACAATGCATCTGGACCGTTAGTTGCTCCCGTACCACCTTGTAGTACTCCTAATGGAGTTGTTAAGCCAGTAATGCTAGTGATATCTGAGTTTTCACCTTTAGATGCTTTAGCATTAGCCGTACTCTGAGCTGTAGAAGCGGCATTAACAGCGTTAGTTGCTAGGTCATACGCAGTCTTTACACTATTGGGAGTTGCTGCTGTTGTAGTAGCTGTGCTATTAACACTATCAGTTAGTTGCACCGCACCCTTTTGAGATGTAGACGCGTCTTGAATACCAAGCGTTCCAGTTCCCGTAATAGTCCCCCCAGTCAATGGGGACGTTGCGGTAATAGAAGTAACAGTTCCTTGACCTACAGTACTCCATGAATAATCGTAGTCAGCATCAGTATTTTTCTTAAGTACCTGACCAGTTAAGCCACCATAAGGAACCGCTTCATAACCAGGCTCATTAGTATCAGCCCAATACACAGTTGAGCCAGGAGCAGGAGCCGTTGCTGAAGAAATAATTCCAGGTTCACCAGCAAGTCCTTGTGGCCCAACAGATGTACCACTAACATTTACAGTACTAGGAGTAACGGATGTTGTGCTTGCTGGTACTACAACTACTGAAGGCGTACTTGGAGGTATTACAATTACTGGGTTATCGCTCATTAGCTCACCGTAATTGTGAAGTTAGGCGTAGATGTAGACATGTAAATAGTTTCACTAGTTGTTTGGCCATCAGTCGTGGTAGTGACTACATAAGAGCTAGTACAAGTGACAGCAAACACATACGTTCCAGCAACTGTAGGAGTTCCATAGATGGAACCACGAGTATGTCCAGCGTCAACGCCAGTTCCATCCTTAGATAGTTTTAATCCTGTAGGTAGAGACCCACTGCTGACTACATACGTTGGGCTAGTACCAGTCGCAACAAATGTATACGAGTATGGCGTCCCAACAGTAGCAGTTTTAATAGGGTTATCCGCAGTAAACGTTGGGCCTAAGTAAGGTTGGTAAACAGTTGGAGTTGGGTTGTCTACAGTTATCTGGCGGTTAGCGAACACAAGCCCGCGAACATAAGTTTGGTTAAATGTTCCATCAACGCTAGAAATCTGTAAATCCCAAAAAGATTTAAGTGGGAAAGAATCAGTTTGGTCAGAGGTTAAAGATAAACTAATCTTGCCTGTTACCATATCAACCACAGTAATTGTTGGGCTAGCAACTAACAGTGGGGAACCTGGGTAGGTACGAATCTGCGCCTGAATATTGTATCCAGTTAAGTTAAATGCTGTTCCATCACTATTATAAATGTCAAACTCTACATTCCAAGTATCACCTTGAGTAAGAACGATATCATAAACACCAATTGGATTTGGTAGTGGGCTACGTCCCTTAAGATTATTCTCAATGTAAACGCGTTCCGCTACAGTAGAGTCATCAATTTCTTGCGACATATATACTGGAACAAGGCGATTAGTTGTACGAGAAACTCGGCGCAAAATACCCATCTCAATACGCCATAGACCAATATTAAGTGCCGAGCATAATTCTCGGTACTGCTCTTTACGAGCAGCAATAATAGTAGATAGCTGAGAAAATCGCTGATTACGCGGAATTTGCACACCATCTGGGGCCGAGATATTAATATCAAACGCGGCATCGGTAGCCAGCGCCCACAATGCCTCAATAGAGGCTAGGAGAGCCACTGGGTACTCTTCTACGGGAGGAAGGCTAGAGATAGTTACATTAGTACCGTACTGGTCTGTACGGTTGTCTGTGTGCTGTAGAACTGCCGTATTAACAAAGGTAGTGAGCTCAGCTGTAGTAAAATAGCGGTAATGCGTACCTGTCACCAAAATAGTAGAGTATTGAGCAGGGGCAGTTTTAAAATGGATAACCCCAAGATTTTCTTCAACCGTATAATCTGTAGCAGAAGCACTAATGTCTGTACCTTGTGCTTTAGGAACACCATCAACATATACAGCAAAGCCGTCTGCACCAAAAGAATCTACAGGCTTATAGTTTACATAAAAATCTTTAGTGACACCATCACCAGTAAGCGTGGACGTAAACTGAGCCGCGTTATCCCCTAATTCTAAACGGACTCTAGATAAAATATCGGCAATAGCAGCCACGAATACTCCTTAAGTACGCTCTAATAAATAATGCCTTATTTACGGCAAAAAATCAGCCTAAAACAGAAATGGGGCCCGAAGGCCCCATCTCAAAACCTAATTAGATGACTCCAGCTAGGTATCCCTTTTCTTCAAGGTGACGAGCAAGGTCCTGAGCAACCTGATACTTTTGACCTGCACGGAACGAGAAGTAGTTCCCAGCGCCAAAAGTCATATTCTCAATATCTTCAATTACGCGAATAGTAACCGTCTTACCTTCATCAGAAATGATAGTAGGTTCGTCAATAACAATTTCCTGACGACCAGGAACAGTAGCGTCAATGATATCGTTGCTAAGTGACTCAGCCTTCTGAGCTGTAGCCATAGCCATCTGAGTTGCGGCTTCCTGAACGGCTTCCGCATTTTCCTGGATTAGCTTTTCGCGCTGACGTCCAGTTGCGTCTGTAGGCTTTGCCTTTGATGTTGCCATGAGTGTTTTCTCCGTTGTTAGTGTCTGTGCTAAAAGATAAGGGGGGCCCGAAGGCCCCCCTTAAGGGGTCTTGATTAGTTGGTTTCTGCAATCACGATTGCCTGGTCAGTGATTAGACCAAGACCGAAGATTGAGTACCAAGCAAGTGCATGCTCACGACCGAAGTCAAGAATACCACCGTCGCGCAATTCCACAGGAAGTGAGATAGCGTGACCAAAGGCGTTGTCGCCAATGAAGATAGCATCGTAACGGTCTGCATTACCTGAACCAGTGAAGGTGTTAGGTGTGGTGTAGCCACCGCCTGCTGAAACAACAGGAGTAGATACAGCAGTGTCGCCAGTGTAACCTGTACCAGCACCACCAGGAGTCTTACGAACCTGAGTGGTTTCAATGAATACGGTGTCGTACAAACGGCCGATTTCACCAAGCATGAAGTTACCTGGAGCGGCGTACTTCGTTACTTCAATGAACTCGGGATTGTCGCGGAGCTTGCGGCTCTGGTGTGGGTGAACGAAAGCAACGTAGGTTTCGCCCAACCGTGGGATGTTCTTGGTTGCAAGGGTTTCTACAGCGTCCTTAACGGTGGCTGTTGTAAGACCAAAGTTACCAGTCATTGCTGCACGGCTTGTGCCCTTGGTACCGTAGTCATACCAGTTGTTTACAGCTGACGAACCTGAACGGTCGTAACCGTAGATTGCAGAGGTGGCACCGTAAAGGGTGTCGCGTGAAATCTGGTCAAGGTAGATAGCCATGTTGCGACCAAGAAGACGTGAAGCAGAAGCCATAACGTCATCAAAAGAAGCATTGAGGAGGAGTTCCGAAACAGCAAGCGCGTAGCCATGCTCCGAAACGGTGATGCTGAACTGTTGTGCAGTCAAAGCATTGGTTGTCATACGAACACCTTCAACCAATGGCTGTGCAAAGCCAAGGTTGTTGTAACGCATGAAGTTAATCTGAAGACCTGGTGCAACACCAAGTTCAGTCTTCTTGACAGCAAACTGTTCAAAACGCAAGATTGGCATGGCCTGGAAAAGAATTTCCTTAGACCAAATCTGCTGAATTGACTGAGTTAGCTGCGAATTTGTGCCTGAATAGGCGGTAGGTGACGCGGCGAGATTGCCAGTACCTGTAATTGAGCTAGCCACTTGTGACTCCTAGATAGTTGTTGTGAGGTAGGGGACGACTTAACCGAACAAGCCTGAAGACAATCCTTGAGCCTGTGGGCTCAAGAGCTTACTGCGGAGTTTCGCGTAGTCATTCAGCGACATATTGTTAATGTCTTCTGCTGAGAACTGACGGTTACCCGTTTCAATGTCCAAAGGTCCAGCATTCGGAGGAGTAGTAACTCTTGTTCCAGTCATATCCCTACGAGCAGCTTGGGTTGCTTGCTGTACGTTATCCATGATACTGGAAGACTTAGCCTTTAGTCCTTGAATACTAGATTCAATTTCATCTACAGTTTCACCATTAATCAATTCAATTAACTCAGGCAAAATATTTTCTGATTCCTGAGCAATGCGCTGATTACGGTAACTCTGAATTTCTGCAAACGTCTTTTCGCGTTCCAGCAAAGCGAAGGCTCGTTCGCGCTCTTGGCGCTCACGCTCCAGCTGCTCAGACCATTCAGTCTCCTTGACCTTCAAAAGGTCCCGAAGCTCTAGCTCTTCTTCCTGCTTACGCTTAGCCTCTTCAGCAAGTTGTGCTTCAAGAGCCTCTTTTTCAGCAAGTTTAACTGCTAGCTCTTCATCACGCTCTCGCTTAAGAGCATCAAGCTGCTCTTTAAGGCTATCAATTTGAGGATAAAGCTTGTCTTTTTCCTGGCTGCGAACTCGTGCCAAATCTTCATCAGTGTAAAACTTGGCGTTGTTTGCGTTAGTAACAGCGGGTGCATCAACGCCCGTTTGCTCTGTTACTGGAGTTACGTTTGCTTCAGAAGCGAAAGCCTCTGCAGCATCTGCGTTTACAGATGTTGTCATACTATTTCCTTAGTTTTTCTCTGGGTCGTTTTCCGAATTAATAACACAAGTGACCTAACAATTGTTTCTATACTTATTTTTGTACGATTAAACGTTTTTGTCTGCTTAAAACTAGACGTTTAATCGTTGTTTTCCTTACTTGGTGCTCGCCTATTAGGCAAAGTAGTTCCGTAAGCTTTTGTGACGAGGTCCATGCGAAGCTGTTGTTCGCCTTGCTCGGTTGCGATAGTCGCCATATCAATAAGAGGTGGTGCCATCATAGGAGGAGCCGCACCATCTGCTCCTGCAGGAGGCCCACCAGGTTGACCTGGGCCCATAGGTACAGGCTGGCCACCAAGACCGCCAGAGAGCATACCTGTTAGTTGCGCAATAGTGTTTTCAATCTGAGTCTGTACGAGCTTGACTGCGCCGTCTGCCTTAGCATCAGCAAGAAGTTCCATACGAATCTCTTCAAGCTTTTCAAATGGGAACTCTTCACCTAAAGTACGCAGGGCACCTGCTTTAGATTCCAGACCCAACGACATTTTGGTCTGCACCTCGTTAAGCACAATTAGCTTATCCAAAGGGAGCGGTGGCAAGAAGTGTACGTAGTTCTGATAAGTAATAGGGTCGTTGATATTAAGCATTTGAGCTTCGCCAGAAACAAGCTCGCCTTCAACTGTAGGGTTCCAAACAAATACTTCTGGTTCTTTAATAGCAAGATTAAGAAGAATAAGCTCGTTAATCCGCTGTAGACCACGAGAATATTGAGTTACTTTTTGGTTCCACTTGTTCATCAAAGGCTGGAATTGGATAGAAAGAGCAACGCCAGAAGTGTTAGAGATAGGTTGCGCCATACCAAGAGCAGTTTCAGGTACACCTACCATTTCATGCATAGCCTTCTTAATGATGGCAATGAACTCCATAGCGCCCTTTAGGCCTTGTGCGCCACCTTCAAGATTCTGGACCTTAGCGTCCTTAGGCAAACCGCCCCAAACCTTGTTAGCACCCTTTTCCAATTGGCTCGCCTTGGCACCTGTGATAACTGTGACAGGGGCGGCGTGGTAGTTGACAATATCTGCGATATCGGTAGTGGTTTCGTTATAGACGCGATTGAGTGGGATGATATCGTAGCAGTCTGCAAGACCCCAGGGGGAGCCTGATATCCTAACATTTGGTATGTGAATAACAGGGATGACGCCAAGCGGGTTCGGGCGTGAGTCAATGAGTTCATCATTAATATATTCCTCAATAATGTCTTCCGTAAGGATTTCCGTGTAAGTAAAAACCTGTCGTGTGCCCTCTAATGAGGTGCCCCAGAAACGATACTTTAACTTAAAACGGATGAGTCGCTCTCGGTCATGGGGGTGAAACTCGGGGAAACAGAATGAGGCATTAAGTGGAAGGACACGAACCTTACCTGGGTGCATGCGTCCAATAGTATCTGTGTAAGCCTCTTCGTAAGCCACCTTGACAAAGCAGTCACCAGAAACAGAGCCTTGTTGACCCATTTCCCAAATTACAGTATCTTTATCATTGTCAACATCCCATACTCGTTCAAGCAAGTCAGGGACGATACCTTCAGTTTCTTTAGGGCTACGGAAATGGACACCGTGGCCGAAAGAAAAGTTAATGATGTAATCAGTAAGAGCACGATAGTAGTTGAACACCATAGAAGGTTCACCAGCTTGACGGCGGTAAGATGTATGGTGACCTAGGTACATAGCCCAGTTAAGTGAGTAACGGTTTAGGCGAGGGCCGTGAACCTCAAACTCTTCATCAGCAAGCTCAACAAGGCCCAAAGGGGAAATAGAGATAGTGAGGTCAGAAGACGCTGCCCGATAACTGGGAGGAGAAAAATCAATACTCACCTAGTTATCCTCTCTATTTGTTATCCACAATAATACCATAGTTGTTAACCGCGTAGCTTTTCACCGCGAATAGTGCCACGACCAATAGGCTTAGTAACTTTTTTAGTCTTTGCTTCCTTTTGCGCATCCATTTTTTCTTGAACATAGTCACGAAAACGTGGGTCAATCTGGCTTTCCCTATCCACAAACTTTCCACCTACCTGTGCATAATGGGAATGAACCCAGTGTGCAGCAGCAGGAGAAGGGTAAACACGAAACTTTGCCTTAGCTTGTGCCACATACATGTTCCACAGCTTAGGGTTAGCAGGAAGCTGCTTCGGTCCTTCTTGGACAGATTTACCTTGAATAAGTGCCATGAGAAATCCTTAGACCCCCTCCGCCATAAGTACGGAGGGGGAACCTAGGTAAGAGTTAGTCTTGAACTACGGCTGGGCTAAGGCGGTACTGGTGCCCACCATCACGAAAGACTTCCTCAAAGTGGTTGTCACCATGGTCAGCAAAAGCCTGCGAAGCAAACTCAGACAAAACCGTTGGTGCTTCTACCCAAGCCGCAGAACCGACGTGTGCGCGTTCACGCATAGTCTCTTCTGGGAACTTTTCAAATACGTTCTGGTTATGGTTTGGACGACCAGGGGCTGGGACGTATCCCTGCATAGCACCCTTGGTGAACTCCATAGGAACATCGGTATCTGTTGCAAGACCTTCTTCAAAACGAAGTGGGCCACGCTGTCCAGGCAGAGCTGGGCTTAGTGTGCGGTCGTAAACAGTGCCTGGGCGCTCAGGAAGCTGGGGCGCTGGTGCGATAATTTCTGACATAAAGAGATTCTCCTTTAAAGAAGGTTGAGGTACCTCACTTAAAATTATGCCCTCTATTAAGGATTTAGTCTGATTAAACTCAAGCTATCTACTAAAAAATGGGTTAGTAGAAGTTTCTGCCTCAACCATAGAAATATCAATAGTGAGGGAACAAGCAATAGCCAAAGAGTCCGCAAAGTCGTCATGTGCGTGAGCTTCGTCAGGGGCAGCTGCCATAAAGTTAGGTCCCTTAAACTTAGTTTCTAGGTCAGTCATTTGTTGCATAAAACGTTTGTGTGTTCGTAAATTACGAGTTTTTGCATGGTAGGGAAAGCCTAGCATTCTGCGGTCAATTAGAGACTTTAAATGTTTCCAACGCTTGGATTGCTCGGTAGGACTACTGGTTAGAGAGATAACTTCTGCTCTTGGTAAAAGAAGCTTTAAGCGCTGAGCTACCGCGTCACCTACGCCATTAGCGTCTACACCGACCATAAAGACATTGTAGTTAGCAAGAAAGTTCACAATTTGGAAGTATTGGTCTTCCCAATCATCTCCTTGAACCTCAAGCCAATTGAGGATTCTATGGTCATAAAACCCAAACTCATCAGGTCGGTCCCAGTCTACCCAGACCACAGTAACTACGGTGCTATCCATCTTACGAGCAGGGTCAATACCAACAACTACAGGAGTACGATGGTAAGCTTTAACCGTTTCCATACTCTTATCGCCAAGTTCTTCCAACACAGTAGAAGTAACAAACATACCTCTTTCAAGCATCCACTTGCAGTTGTAGGACATTTGGAACTCGTCAGAGTCTTCACCGATACGAAGCATTTCCCTTCGCACGAACTTATCGTATTTAGGGTTTACCTTAGATGGTTCTCTCCAGTCCCACTGAAAGTGATTCTGCCGCTTACCTTTGCCCGTTTGGCTACGCTTGTTCAACTGGATAGAGTTATAGAAATTATTCTTTACGTTAGTTGGTGTTCCAGTCTTAACCATTGTTCCAGCATAGTACGCAAGCATAGGACTAATGGATTTGGTAACAATAAAATCATCTGCACCCTGACACTCATCAATAACAATGAGGTGGAAAGACTTAGACTCAATCTTGGCTCGCGGGTTAGCTGTCATCATTGTAAGGCTACTACCAGAGTTTTTTAGGCGGATTTGCCGAGACACGCCTGGAACTTTACTTAATGAGTCATCAATTTCTGGGTCACCAAGGATATCTTGAGCACGTTCAGATGTAAGTCGGTCTACAGTACGGCCAAATAGGGTTTCTACCTGACCTTCAACAGGAGCAAACATACCAATCCAGATACCATTCTTAAACTGACCTAGTAGGTCTGGATACATCTGGGCAAGGCGGGGAAGAAGCACCATGAGCGTAGACACGGTGTTAGCAATAGTCTCAGATTTACCAGACTGACGGGCAGCTAATGCGGTGATTTCCTCACCATCATTAATAATAACTGATTCAATAATACGACGTGCAAGAGGTAGCTGATAAGGATGAAGCGAATGTCCTACAAGAGCGTCCATAAACTGAATCATCTTGTCAATTAATTTATTGACAAATTCTTTAGAGAGCTCGTCTAACTCTTCCTCCAGCTCTTCTTCTGGTTCAATTAAAGAACTTGGGTCAAAGCTTTCATCTTCAGTGTCTAGGTAAAACTTGTGTTCACTCATTGGTTTAGTCCTCTTCAGGTACTGGTGCAGTATATCGTCCATAATTGACATACAAATTAAGTAGGTCAGAATAACTCGGTCTCTGCCATACTAACTGCTCTAGAGCCACAAAACTGTTCATACTATTGGCTTTTTTCATGTAGTTGATATCCACAGGATATTTAAAATCAATGCTATCTAGCAGCTCTTGATACGCTTTTTTACTAATACCGATAGCGTGGAGCCCAAGCGTACTACAGGTTCTGCCCAATAAAGTGGAATAAGGCTTCGGCAACTCTATGAAATTCTGAGAACCTAAGTAAAGCATATCCCAGTCTTCAGGAAGTTCCGCCACTACTCTGCCAAAAGCTTCAGGCAAATCTTCTGCAAACTCAGCGTCGTCTTCCAGAATAAGAATGCGGTCATATTCTTTATCAATAGCATCTTGAAGGATTAGTTGATGGGTCTTAGCCAATCCCGCAATATTTTTAGAGATACCGCCGTTATCTAAATCATGCCCAGTAGCTATTGGGTACACGGAAAAGTACTCTCGCCAGTCATGTTCTTGGCCATCTACTGCCTCAAAAAGTTCGGCATCAATCTCAAAATTTTCTAGCTCTTCTAGTATCTCCATGCGCCTATCTAAACGGCGCTTTAGGTTGATTACATAGACCTTATCAAAAAACTCATTTATCTCCATAGAGACATTGTAGCAAAAGAAAGAGGCCCTAGCATCAGAGGAGGTGAACTGCTAGGGCCTCCATGCCACCTTAGGAGAGGAAAGAAGTGAGGCAATTAAATTATAGCACGGTTCTACGACGAAGTTCTGTTACCAAATAATGGATAGCCTCAGCGCCAATAATCATATCGTTAATGTCTGACGGATTAGGGCTTTTAATGTACGACGTGCACGTCCTACCAGTTTCGCTTAAAGCTTGTTCAACCCACATAATTAAATCGGCAGTAGGAATCTTAGCAACACGCTTAACAAGTTTATCTGAAAAGGTTATAGGAACAACATCTTTTTTCCAAAACATTAATCCCACTCCAAAAGTTCATCCACAGGTACGTCTAGGTGTCTTCCCCAGATAGCCGCTGTAAGCGCCTCTGTCTCATCTTGAGCGTTTCCCCATAAGCCAAACACCAAACCAGGCTTAGTGAAAGGAAATCTAAAAACAATACAACTTCCTTTACGGAAAGGTTCTTCAATTTCGTGTGTCCATCCTTTTTCTACAATAGGAAAAAACTTGCGATGAGGATACTTAATAAGTTCTCCATATAGTGTACCAACGTTTAACATTATAACCACCAATTTGCTGGGTTGTTAATCCCACCTTGTTTCGTTTGTTCTTTACGAGCTCTTTTAGCTTTTCTTTCATAGTATGCAGAACCGCTAGCTGCCGCTTTTCCACGACTTTTTAGTGGCCAAGAGTCTAGCTCTTGTTGCATATACTTACCAATGGAATCTTGAGAAACTAAATCTCCCCAAATACGTGGAGGAACATCATAATAATTATATAAAGTGTGGTCTCTAAATTGAATAGTGAGGATAAAGTTTTCTTTATCATATCCAGCCGCAATAGTCCTAGGGCTTTTTATGTTCTCAGTAGGCGTGGGTGCTAACGTAAGTTTGGCAGATTTAGAGCCGTTTCTATACTCATTGGGAGTTACTGCTTGAGAGCTATCAAACTCCTCTTCAGCAAAAGACATATCAGAGTTATTGCTCATCAATCCATATAAATCATTTGGGTCAGGAAGGTCGTCTACTCCAGGCATTCATGTTCCTCCGTTTCATCTTCGCGCACACGAGCATGACAATCATAGCATCTTAGCCACAATAAAGGCTCAAAGTTATTTTGTGCGGTTGCCCCGTTAGGGAAATCAGAACCATCTTCAGGAAACGCTTCATTGTAATCATAAATAACTTCGGGCTCTTCATAGACGTCCGCATTTAATGGGATTCTAGAGTGAGGTGAATAAGGCAACCCACCCATAGATAAACTTGCAGCGTTTAAGCTTGCATCAGGCCCATTAGAAGGTACTCTATGCGGCATATACGCTCTAGAAGGCACTGGATGACCTTGATACGTTTGGACGCTTTTAATTACATGCATGCTTACAGCATACCAAAGTTATTTGCCCTTAGGGGAACCTACACCGTATTCGGTATGCTTTGGGTCAAGCGCCGCTAGAACAGGCCCTAGAACGGCTACAAGGGCCGCTGAGGCCAATTCTTTAGGTGTGGTGTACCCAGCAGCAAAAGCGGTGGCTACTGCCGTTAGAGCGGCGTACAGGTACTGCCTAACAATGGCTACTGTCTTGTCCTTTTGTACTTTAGTCATTTCTACTCCTTGCGGTTGTGGTCAATGTGGCTATCTAGACGGTCTTGCATTTTGTCTAATTGCTTTTCAATTCTATTTACAGCGTCTTTCATACTAGAGCCACCATTTGGTCGGTATTGGCTTTCTATTGTATCTAAACGCTTATTGATATCATCAAGCTTCTCCAACTTAGCGGCTAGCTTATTTATATACCTAAGACCCGCCCAAACAAGGAGAAGAATCTCTGCGGAGGATAAAACTAGCTGGGACCAAGAACTGGCGATGTTTAATGACATACTCTGAGCCTTTATGGTGAAAACAGTGTTAATACAATTAAACACTAAGGCTACTGTTTTGTCATAGTCAATTTGTGTTTTGTCCTATATATAGAGTAGGATTTGCTATAACCGCGTTAGGAGAAACCATGACTACTGCCCCAGCATTTGATGGGACTCAACCATGTAAAACAGTTGACCCAGAAATATTTTTTCCAGAACTACATGTTGAATACACCGAAGACGACAAACCAATTAGAGCTACTAAAGAAGCAGAAGCAGAATATCTTCAAAAAGTAGAAGTAGCAAAAACAGTATGCGAACCTTGTCCATTTATAATTCCATGTTTAGCGTATGCGTTAAAAACTCCTAATACTTTAGGTATTTGGGGAGGAACAAGTGAACAAGAACGTAGGCGGATTAAAAAGCAAAAGTATCGTGACAAACAAAAAGGCACCCCGTAGGGTGCCTTTCTGCGTTTAGTCTTTAGAGACCAGTGTTACGAGTTAGCGATACTAACTTAGAGTTAGTGCCCTCAGTTAGTGAGTTGAGACCAGCAGATGGGCTCTGTGCCGTGACTACAGTGTTCAATGGAATTACAACACCACCAGTAGGGTTAGCGCCATTTACGCCAGCCTGATTGATTGTGAACTTGTTGTTCGCGGTATCAATAGAGGCAACAGCAACCTGGTTACGGTTGTATTGGGTATTAGGGAGGAACGTAGTGTTTGTATCATCTTTTACATACACGATGTTTACGTAGTCACCTACAGATAGGCTTGCTACCGACGGTACTGTGTAAGTAACGGTGCTTGAAGTAGTTGCAAACGCACTAATTGCAAGCGTGTTTGGAGCAACTCCGAATGATAGCGCAGCAGAGGTATTAGCTGAAGTAGCTGGCGTAGACAATGTGATATGTGTTGAATCAGGAATTGCTGCAACAGTTGTATTAGCCGCGATACCTAGACCAGATACAGGCATACCAATCTTTACGTTAGTAGTAGCACTAACGGTAACCGCTGTAGTAGCCGCTACAGTCGTTCCTGTGATACCAGTCGGGGTAGTCTGATTAGCTACAGCACCTTCCAAACCAGCAGCCTTTAGGGCCTGAATAGCATTGGTGTAGGTCTTGCCAACTACGTTAGGTACTGAGTACGTTGGGTAGAAGTCTGGGTATCCAAGACGAGCAGTACCTGAACTGTTAGCCACAATTTCGTGGTTATCCAAGTTCGGGTTCAAACCGATGCTAGGTACTAGGTACGCTGGGCCCCATGCGTTGTCTGCACTACCAACGTAAGCAGGAGAAACAAACGTTCCACCCTTCTTAACAAGGAAGCCGAACTTGCTTGGGTCGCTAGCAGTAGTAGTGGTAGCGATTGGCAAAGCATTTGTAGATACTGTTACAGCGTTAGCTGCTGATGTAACTGCAGGAGTTCCGCTTAGTGCTACTGAAGGTGCGTAACCAATCTTGACCTGTGAAGGGTCAGCAGAGATAACCGTACCAGTAGTGTTGTAAGCAGTACCGCCTGTTAGACCAGCAACCGCTACTGACTGACCAACAACAAAGTTGTTAGGAACGGTCAGGGTGATTGAGCTTAGGTCGTAAGCAGCAACGGCTGTAACGCCAGCAATAGCCTTTGCAGCAGTTGTAGCCGCAACAGATAGTGTACCTGTACCAGTAACCGTACCTTTAGCAGTAGCTGCACCAGCAGAAACTACGAATGCATTAGCTGTAGCTGAAATAATTACAGAAGATACATTGTAGATACCTGCGTCTGCACCACCGTAACCGCTTACAGTTACGATTTGACCAGCCTTGAAGCCGTGTGCAGCAGAGGTGTAAGTTACAACACCTGGGGTTCCAGAAACAGCGAAGGCAGAAGTAGCAAGGCTTGTTACGTCTGCTGCAGTGTTAACAGTAACGCTATTAGAAGTAACAGCAGAGATTGCTACGTCACCACGAGTATTAAGATTAGCACCACCAACAAAACCGTAAACGCTTACTGAATCGCTTGTAGTTAGGCTATGAGGTGAAGACAGAACATAAGTTACTGCTGTACCAGATACGGTGATTGGCTGAGTTGAAGTTACTGCCGTGTTCAGGGTATTAGCAGGAAGATTCAGGATAGTTGCCGTAGTACCGTTGATAGTACCAGATACGTTGTATTCAGCTAGTGAAGCACCAGTGATAACTGCAGTCTGACCAGCAATATTTCCATGCGCTACGTTAGTAGTGTAGGAGTTGCTCGTTACAGAAGCCCAACCACTCTTAGTAGAGCTAGCAGGATTTGCAGTGCTTGCAATCGTGAATGTAGTAGCAGCAGTTGTTGTGATAACACCTGTTACGTTGTATGCAGTCGGAACCATACCAGCAATTGTTACAGTCTGACCTGTAATCAAACCGTGGCTAGCTACTGATGTGAAGGTTAGTACACTTGAGCTTGATGCACCAGATACGTTAGACACAGCGATTGGACCAACAGCAGAAGTAACAACAGCTTCTACAGAACCACCATTAAGTGAGATAGGAGCAACTACGCCAAAAGAGTTATCCTTGTCATAAGTTCCAGTAGCTGGGCTTAGGACAGTGAAGGTAGTGGTATCAGCGGCTGAGGCTACCTGAACTGAATTGAAGTTAAACTGAGTAGGAACGATACCATCAATGGCAACCCATGAACCAGCAACTAGACCATGAGCAGCATTTGTTTTATAAGTAATTTTGATACCGTCAGCAACTACAGAAGTAGCAGTAGATGCAATAGATGCAGAATACTTATTGCTAGCACCCGCAGGGGTAGCGCGGTCATCGTTAGGCTGGATTGGAAATGAATCGCCCCATTCAAGGCCAACGGCTTGATTCTTAGTTATCGTTGGAGACAAGTAAGTATTATTCCAAGGCTGATTTGTAACCAATGCGTCCTGCTGGATGTAGCCAGCTACTGAAGATGCTGCCGTAGAAAGTGTACCTGTGTTAACAGTGAATACTGTTGAAGAGGTTACAGAAGCAACAACGGCAGGCTTACCTGCACCGAGGTTGGTAGCAACACCATTAATAGTGGTATTTGGAGCATAGTTTAGCCATGGGCTTCCGAAACCATACGCAACTACTGACTGACCGACAACAAGGTTGTGCGCAGACGCGGTCGTGTAGGTGATTACTGTTCCAGAGCTAGAATTAGACGCAGTTGCCGTCATAGACAGCGCAGGGTCTTGATAGATAGTTGGAAGGGTACTGGGGGTCCAGTTACCTGAGTCTTGTGCCATAAGAGTTTAATCCTTCCTTAGGCGTTGAATAACTAGTTATTTGCAGAAGGAGATGCCTCTCATGTCTTCTGGCTTAAATCAGTGTATCTAAAATTAATCTAGGCAACTGCCTAAACTAATTAGTTTTGGTGTTCCCCACTAGCTCCACGACCTGGGCTACTGTACGAAAAAATTGAAGGCATCTCATTATTTTTAGGCAACTGCCTCAACCCAAAACGAGAATCGTTAATTATCATGATTGGGGCTACTGCCTCTTGAAAATTTTGGTTGCGGTTCATTTTTTACTTATTCCATCTATTCTGTTGAATAGCGTTAGTAGGGATGCCGCGAACAAGCAGGCCACTGCCTGTCTTTCGTAAAGCATCCTCAAAATCTCTGGGGTTAGCTTTAGCTCGGACAGCATTCATCTGTTCCATAGCTGACGCTTGCACATCAGTCTTTGGAACAAGTGGATTTTGCTTTTGCTGTGCCATTACAGAGCAGCTTCCCCAGCCTCTTCCGCTACAGGAATAACAGACTTAAGAACTGAACCAATTACTTTTCGGCTTTTACCAGACTTTTTAGGGTTAATAGTACGTGAAGGCCCAGCCTCAAGTTCTAACGGGCTACGGGTACTTCCTAAAGCTAAAGGTTCGCGCTTACCATCAAACTGTGGCCCAGCCTGAACTTCTTTACGCTGTCCTGTAGGAAGTTGACGACGACCTTCAATTTCTTTGGGTTCAATAATTTCAGCATTTCGCATCCACATATTAGCCAAACCTGCTTTTTTTGCTTGGTCTAAGTTAACAACATTGCTCTTTGCTGGGGCTTGACCTGGGTCTACCCAGTAACGAGTGCCACCGCCTGGCTGACCGCCTTGAGGCCCTGGCTGACCGCCTTGAGGCCCTGGCTGACCGCCTTGAGGCCCTGGCTGACCGCCTTGAGGCCCTGGCTGACCGCCTTGAGGCCCTGGCTGACCGCCTTGAGGCCCTGGCTGACCGCCTTGAGGCCATGGCTGGCCGCCAACAACTAACTGTCCACCTGTAGTAGTTGGGTTAGGCGGATTCATGGTGCCTGCATTAGAAGCACCACCTGCTAGCCCTCCACCAGCCGTAGGTTTCATAGACCATGAGGTATTACCATTATGCCGTCCATTTTTATCAAACGTAGCATTTGCAGTACGAGCAGCGCCAATATGGCCACCAGGAACAAGACCAGTAGCATCATCTGGAGCCACCCCGTGAGCACGAATATATTCTTGGTCAGCAACGTGAGCACGATTACCTACCTCAGTCATACGAACATTGCCCTCATGTGTTGCTTCATCCATACGGAGCTGAGAGCCGTGCGTCATTAAATCCGCTTGCTGTTGAGCACTAAGACTATTTACACCAGACCCTCTACGGCCACCACGGCGTAAATAACGAGCAGCCTGCATAGCAACATTCCAGTTTTGGCCTTGTTGTTGATTGGTATTTGTCATACCAGTGATTCCACCAAACATCATAGACATAACTACTCCTACTTTTCGTTTTCTTTTTTGCCTGCGCGGCGTTTGTTTTCTTTTGCGGTATTCTTACCATGCGCTAACGGGCGAAGATTACCCTTAGAATCGTTATTATGGTTGTTATCTTTATGGTCAACATCCGTGTTTTTAGACAGTTTCTTTCCTGTCTTAGACTCATAATCAGCACGAGCCTTGTTTTTAGAGGTAGTTTCCCACTTTCCATTTACTTTTTTCTTGTAAACATAAATAGGACGACCGCCGTTTTGTTCAGAGCCCTTATAAGGACCAAACTTCTTTACTTCTGACATTATATTTTCCCAACTGGCT
>Ga0214921_10002863_pt1 | contig 27298 bp, 22 predicted proteins | sample LL1505_MetaG_FD_177992 | JGI IMG/M metagenome (GOLD analysis project Ga0214921, IMG submission 177992) | Freshwater microbial communities from Lake Lanier, Atlanta, Georgia, United States - LL-1505 | ecosystem: Environmental > Aquatic > Freshwater > Lake | place: USA: Georgia | collected... | reverse complement strand
AAAAAATTCTCGTAGAAGATGCTCAACCTGTGGAATATGATCAGGTACTTTTTCTACTCAATCCGAAGGGTTAAATATGTTCAATAAAGTATTAATTGCAAATCGGGGAGAGATTGCCTTAAGGGTAATTCGTACTTGCCGGGAGATGGGCATCAAAACGGTAGCTGTTTACTCTACCGCTGACAGAGAAAGTCTTCATGTGCGCTTTGCTGACGAAGCTGTTTGTATCGGTCCACCACAATCGTCAGAATCTTATCTAAGCATTCCTCGCATTATGGCCGCTGTTGAGATTACAAATGCTGATGCTATACACCCTGGCTATGGTTTTTTAGCTGAAAATGCAGATTTTGCAGAAGTGTGTGCAGAATACGGGATTAAATTTATTGGTCCTAAACCTGAGCAAATTCGCAAAATGGGTGATAAAATAACAGCGAAAGAAACCATGATTGCTTCAGGTGTACCCGTGATTCCAGGTTCAGAAGGTCTCATCCAGGATACAGATGAAGGCAGGGCTGTTTCAGAAAAAATTGGCTATCCTATTATAATCAAGGCAACAGCCGGAGGCGGTGGAAAAGGAATGCGCGTTATCTGGAATGAAAAAGATTTTGAATCATCTTGGGAAGCAGCAAAGAAAGAAGCAAAAGCTTCCTTTGGAAATGATGGTATTTACATTGAAAAATATATAGAAGATCCCAGACATATTGAATTTCAGGTGATTGGCGACCAATTTGGAAAAGTGATTCATTTGTCAGAAAGAGATTGTTCTATTCAACGTCGTCACCAAAAATTAGTAGAGGAGAGTCCTTCTCCTTTTATGACGGATGCCCTGCGCGAAGCTATGGGAAATGCTGCCATCAAAGCAGCAGAAGCCATTAATTATGAAGGAGTGGGAACCATTGAATTTTTGGTGGATAAATACCGTAACTTCTATTTCATGGAAATGAATACCAGAATCCAGGTCGAACATCCTGTTACTGAAGAAGTTATTGATCATGACTTGATAAAAGAGCAAATACGGGTTGCTGCTGGTTATCCTTTAACCATGGAAAATCAATATCCTCTTGCACATGCTATGGAATGTAGAATTAATGCCGAAGATGTTTATAATAATTTTAGACCAAGCCCAGGTAGAATTTCTTCTTTTCACAGTTCAAAAGGCCATGGTGTCCGGGTTGATACCCATGTTTATGCAGGATATGGCATTCCGCCATATTATGATTCCATGATTGCCAAATTGATTTGCCGGGCACACACAAGGGAAGAATGTATTTTAAAAATGGAAAGAGCGTTGGATGAATTCATTATTGAGGGGATAAAAACGACCGTTCCATTTCATCAAAAATTAATGAAAAACGAAAATTTCCGTAAAGGTAATTTTCATACTGGTTTCCTGAACGACTTCAGTATGAATGAATAGTAACCGGAAATAAACCGGATGAAAAAAAGTAGATTCTGGCGATTAATGGGTTACCTCTATAGATATAAAATAGAGGTAACCTTTGCCGTAATATTCAATATACTTGCCGCTTTTTTTACCGTATTAAGCGCACCCCTAATCAGTCCTTTTCTCGAAATTTTATTTTTAGATCCCTCCGCCTCAATACCCGAGGCTAAGCAGCCGCTGCTTAATGAAGAAAAATGGTTCAGGCAAGAATTATTATCTTTTATAGGTCAGCATGGAAGAATGCTATCCTTAAAATATGTTTGTTTTGCCATTTTAATTGTTTTCTTTTTGAAAAATGTAAGTCGTTATCTCTCCCTTTTTTTTATGGCACCAGTACGAAATGGCGTTGTCAAAGACTTACGAAATCATTTATTTTCAAAAGCCTTAGAACTTTCTCCTGCTTTTTATACCCGAGAGCGAAAGGGCGATTTAATTGCCCGTGTAAGTACAGACGTTCAGGAGGTTGAAACAAGCATATTACAGGTTTTAGAAACCATCTTCCGTGAACCCCTTATTATCCTTTTAAGTCTCACTCTGATGATCTATATTAGCCCGCCATTAACGGGTATTGTTCTTTTAATGCTTGCTTTCACCACCTTTGTCATAGGCGGAATTGGTAAAAAACTGAAACAAAGTTCTCAAAATGTCCAGCAAGCCTTAGGTCATATTTTATCAAGGTGGGAAGAAACCTTAGTGGGCATTAAAACCATACAATCGTTCAATGCTGAGACTTTTAAAAAGAAGCAATTTGACCATGAAAATAATCAGTACAGAAAAAAAATTATAAAACTATTTCAGCGAAGAGATTTATCCTCACCATTGGCTGAGTTTTTAGGTATTTCTGTCATTACAATTCTTTTATGGATAGGTGCACAACAAGTATTTCATAAACAAATTGATGCGGCCACCTTTTTTGCCTTTCTATTTGCCTTTTTTAACGTTATTGATCCGGCAAAATCATTTTCAAGAGCCTATTTTGATATTCGAAAAGGATTAGCAGCCATGGCAAGAATTGAGGAAATCATAGATTATCAACCAGAAATATTAAGTCCGATTAATTCAAAACCTTTTACTCAATTTCAAAAAGGTATTACTTTTAAGGATGTAACCTTTAATTATCCTCAGTCTGAAAACAATGTTTTACAAAATATTTCTTTTACCCTGGAAAAAGGAAAGAAGATAGCTCTTGTGGGTGCTTCTGGGTCAGGAAAAACAACCATCTGCGATTTAATAGTCAGATTTTATGACCCAAGCAGTGGAGATATCGAAATAGATGAAATCAACATCAAAGAAATAACACTACAGGATTTAAGATCCCAATTTTCCATTGTTAGCCAGGAAACAACCCTTTTCTATGATACCATTTTGAACAATATAACTCTTGGGGAAATGGAAAAACCCTTAGAAGAAATAATAAATGTCGCTAAAATAGCACAAGCACATGATTTTATCATGGAAACTCCACAAGGTTATCATACACACATTGGAGACAGAGGTTTGATGTTAAGTGGCGGACAAAGACAAAGAATAGCGCTAGCCCGTGCATTACTCAGAGATACCCCTGTTATCATCCTTGACGAAGCGACTTCTGCCATTGATATGAAAGCAGAAAATGACATTCAAATGGGGATTACACCTTATCTCGAAAATAAAACACTCCTAATTATTGCACATAGAGCTAATTCGATACAACACGTTGACGAAATTTTAGTTATACAAGAAGGAAAAATTATTGAGAAAGGACCCCCATCTTTACTCTTTGAAAAAAGAGGAGCATTTTGGAAATGGTTGCAACTTCAAACTGGATAATTTCTGGTGCCTATGAACATAGATGAAAACAAAGTTTATTTTATTAGTCATTTAGCAAAATATGCAAAATTTTGTTTCCTTGGTCTTCTATTTATTTTCTGCCGAGGAATCAGTCAAAATCATTTGAGTACTCCTGGAACCCTTCCTGATGCAGGTGACATTTTTCATTACGAGGTTGAAAAATATCCAGGGTCTTTGAATCTGGAAGGAGGTATCAATAAACGATGGGATTACAGCAGCTTACTTTCTCCTGTCACCCAAAAGGTCAACTGGCAATCAACAGGTGCTTTATTAAAAGTTCAGGTTGAAGATAACACTGAGGGATTTTTTACACGAGATAAATCTGATTTGGTTTGGCTGGCAGGAAGCGGACCAGATTTTCTTGGTCATGCCAAATCTTCTCAATGGGTTTTTACAGATCCTTTAATAGAGAAAAAGACAAACCTTAAATATGGCAGTGGCTTTTACGATGAAGGTACGTGCTATGTTACTTTTTCAAAACTAAATGCCGATCCGGAATTTTTAAAACTTTTTACCCTTCAACCCGATTCTATTCGCATTAAATATACCATAGAAAGGCAAACTATACTGGATGCCTATGGAAAAATGGTGTTACCTGAAGAAATAATTGATGTTTTAAGAGAAAAAAGAACCGACCGATATATTCCCGTTCGGGTAGAAACCAAAATTGGTCGGCGATCATGGCAAATGGTTAATATTTCTTTGAAAAGCACTCAAAGACTATCTTATCATTTTCATCATCCTGATGCCCGCGAAACAATTGTTGTTGTTAAAATGGATCCCTCTGAAAATAATTTAAAAGCCGAAAAAGTCAGCTTTCGTTCCATTGCTCCTGAGAGAAACATTTTCCCAATGGGTCAAATCAAACCCAACGCATACCCTGCCCCTAATCCTACGCTTGGATTGGTGCGATTTGATTTTATATCACTGCCTCCTGGAAATTATAAACTCATCATCTGGAATCAATTAGGAGGTGAACAGTTTAGAAAAAATTACCAGATTAAAGAAAGGTATTTTATGGATAAGATAGATCTCACCTATCTAAAAAGAGGATATTACTGGTATGAAATTTCTGATGCTTTTGGAAATAAATACAAACCACAATCATTAATTATTATTCGACCCTGAGAAGAAAGAATATTAAAATTGAAATATATAATTTTTTATTATATTATTGCATTCTAAAATTCATATTATCATTATAGAGGAATATTTTTAATAATATGCGCCCAATCTTTTTTCTTTTCCTTTTCCTTTTTATCGTTTTGCCATCCTTAAACGGGCAACAAAAAAGTCTTGCTTCAGTCTCAGGAATGACGGTTAATCAGGCTGTTGAACGTTGTGGAATTGAGGGTAAACTGCTGTTTGTTTTTTTTTATGCAGAATGGGTTCAACCTTGCCAATGGATGAAGACAAATACTTTTAGCGATCCAGAATTAATATCCTTTTTCAATAATAATATCATTTTCCTTGAGCTAAACCTGGATAGTCAACTTGGAAGTACCGAAAAAGAAAATTTCAAAGTTAATTTATTGCCCACTATGATCTTATTTGATGCTTCAGGAAATCAGCTAATCAAGATAGAAGAAGCCATGAATGCAAATAAATTATTAACCTTATTGCAAACATGGAATTTTGCAGAAAACCGAGGTTCAAATGGAGGGAAAATGGCAAAAAACAACGCAGAAATTAGTTTCCGAGATTTAAATAAAAAGCAATTAATACCTGAATCCGTCAATCCTGTCATTGAAAGTGATGATTTCAATTACGGAATAATTGTAAAATATTTTTATAATTATGATCAAGCGCTTTCTTTTGTCCAAGAATTCCAGCGCAGATTAGATAAAAGAGTAATCTTCCATGAAAAAAAATTGTCAAATGAAATTAGACAATTCCAAATTATAGTGAGTAAATTTTCAAATAAGGAAGAAGCCAGGGCTTATCTTCCCCAGCTTAGAATGTTAGGCATTAGTGGAGAAATAATAAAGTTATAATAGCCAAAAAAATCGCTTAAAATAACTAAAAAGGTAAGCAATGACGTACTTTTGCCGGCCAGTTAATCGTTTAGTTAACATTCATTCATTTACCAAAAACCCAGCCAGACTCCAGAGTCAGGTCAGGAAAATTGATTTCATGCGCATTACTTCCCTTTTTCTATTGATTATTCTACCCTTAACGCTCATTGGACAAAAAGCTTCTTTTTATCCATTCGAAACAAACAGAGCAAATTCGAACAAGCCTTCACTTCGGTTTGCCTGTGATAATTTTGCAGGTACCTTTAAACTTGGCATTGCAGCACCTTCCAATAAAAGTACAGTGACCACTGACCGAAAGCATATTTATTTGTGTAAAGGCGATTCTGTTTCCATCATCCACAATAAAGATTTTATTTTGACAGGAGATCCAAAGCCACTTACTCCAGCGGGTATAGGTTACATCATGTACAAATGTGATCCAAAAGGAAAAACAGGACCTCAATTGTCAGATATTCAGACAGATCCTTGTTTGCTGACACAAGCTTCTGCGGGAGGAACCTTTTCTTCTCAAACCTCGGGATTATGGATGGTTAAAGATAAAATAAACGGAGATCTGACCTTTTTTAATCAAGGACAATTACAAACATCCTTTAATTCGGGCGGTCCTGTTAGTTATTGGTTTGCCCCGGCAACGCTAGACGATTTTGATGGTAAAAAATATGAAACAATGGCTGGATCTGCCATTGCAGGTACCTGTGTTAATGTAAATATTTCAGAAGCCATAAGGGTCACTTATCTAAATCCCATTGTTATTAAAACCGTTTCAAAAAAATGTTTACAAAATAATTGTATAGACCGATTTGTCATTAACGGAGGATTACCTGAAATAAATGGAAGTACTTATTATAAAATAGAGATTTTTAATAAAAGCAACCCAAACTTAAAAGGGAAAATCATCTCAAATGGTCCCTTCAAAAATGGGGATACATTGGAAATTTTTGTTCCGACCCCCGGTGAATTTTTAATTACTGCAAAGGATGATTACAGTTGTGATGGCATATTATCTGCTAATTTTAATTCCTGTTCCTCAACAACTTTTACTCTTCCAAAACAAAATGCAAAAACTGGTGATATTATTTGCGTTCCTGTTACAGCATCACGACTGACAAATGCTTACTCATTAGATTTGGGATTTTCATGGGAAAAGACTGTTTTGGAATTCAGTAGTATTAGCACGGCAAATACAAAATTAATTGGTATAGGCACAAGTGATATTGTTTACAGTCCTATAACCAACAATATTAAAGTTTCTTACTTTAAACAGGGTGGCGATGCTTTTTCCTTGAATGACGGCGATTTACTTTTTAGTGTTTGTTTAAAAGTAATTGGAAAAAACGAGACAAAGAGCGCTATTTCGTTTAGCGATATATATCCATCTCCTTTAGCTGATGAATGCGGAAAACCCATGGGTTTTCAATATTCAAATGGACAAATCAACATTACCAATGAAATTTTATTTGTAGATGTTAAAGTAGATAGTATTCCATGTCAAAATGTGGGAAGTAATACAGGTGGTTTTAATCTGACCGTATCTGCAGGTGTCCCACCTTATAAAGTAACTTGGTTGAACAAGGATGATAATACCACTGGATCTGTTAATATTAATAATCTGGAAGGTAAAGGCAATATACCTGGCCTAAAAGCGGGAAATTATTTGTTGACTATTTCCGATTCTGCTCCGCTTAAAAACACCTCTACAAAGGATTTTGAAATTCCCCCTTCCCGAAATTTTGTCGTCAGGTTGGACATTATCAAAGATATCATTTGTAATAATGATAGCAATGGAGAACTTAAAGCAACCGTATTAATTGATGCTCAGGAAGAAACCGACCTGACCAACTATAATTTCACCTGGAGCAATGACCCAACGATAAAAACAAGTTTTCAGAAAGATTTATCCCCTTCATTTAGCGCCTACACAGTTTCGGTTAAGGATCAATTTGGTTGTGTAGCTCAGGCTTCAGAAAATTTAACAAATCCCAGCAAGATAATCATAACCACTTCTTCCTTAACAAAGGCTACCTGTTCTGGTGTAGCTGATGGAGAGGCCAGTATTTCTGTAAACGGTGGAATAAAATCAAGCACAGGAACTTACACCTTAAAGTGGGCAGACCAGGTTGCATCAGTTACAGGAAGTTCATCCTTTAGAACCAATCTACTCCCTGGGACCTATGCCATTTCTGTTACAGATGCAAGGGGATGTCAAAAATCTGCCCCGGTTATTATCGATGCAGCAAAAAAGTTAGATTTTGATATTACAGGAATTGACGCAAGCTGTTTAGGAAAATGTGACGGAAAGGCTATTATTGTGGTAGCGTCCACTGCAACTGGAACTCCCTCATTTAATATTAGTTCAGGCTTAAGTGTACCCACTGGAAGCGGCATTAATTATCAGTTTTCCAATTTATGTTCAGGAAACTATATGGTAACGATGTTAAGTGCTGAAGCCGGAAAACAATGCTCGCTGGAAAAAACGGTAAGCATAAATGATCCCAAGTTATTGCAACTTGACACCTTAATTTTCACTCAGGAATCATGCACTGCAGGTGGTGGTAAGGATGGTAAAATCAAAGTAGCTGCAAAAGGAGGGGTAAGTCCTTATTCCTACCTTTGGGCAAGTACCTCAAAGAGTAATCTATCTGACAGTTCCTCTGTTGTTAATTTAACTAAAGGAACTTATACGGTAACAGTAAAAGATGGAGGGGGATGTACCTCTCCCTTTCCATTCACCATAACTTCCCGCTCTCCTCCTAAAATAACGGAACTCAATGCTGCTCTTGTCAGTTGCATTGGGAACAAGGATGGCAAATTATCCGTCAAAGCCATAGCAGGGGACTCCCCTATCAGCACCTATACCTGGAGTAACAGTGTGAGCGGACAATTTATAAATGGGCTTGCCGTTGGTACTTATAAAGTTACCGTGACTGGATCCGACGGTTGTTCGGCTGATAGCTCGGTCACTGTCAGTAATCCAGAGCCGTTCAAATTAAAGGATACAAAATATTTTGAGCCAACTTGTGTTGGGAAAGCAGATGGAAGGATCGTAATTGATCCAGTTGGAGGAACTCCGCCCTATAAAATAACCTGGGAAAACAGCACCCAGACAGGTTCTTCACTGATTAATATCAGTAAGGGAACTTATCGTTTCAATTTAGTTGATGCAAATAATTGTCCTACCTACAGCCAGGAAATCAAGTTATCCGATGCACCGGAAATCTTAGTTAGTTTAAGCAATGTTAAAGAAGTCAGTTGTTACTCAGGAAGTTTAGATGGTCAAGCGACGGCAATGGCGAGTTACAGTGATGGAAGACAAGGAACTTTCGATTTTGAATGGAGCAGCGGTGAAAGTCAGGGAGCGACAAACAGCGGAAGTGCCTTTAAATTGAGGTCAAACCTAAATAGCTTAACGGTAACAGACAATAATCTTTGCAAAAAAATCATAGAGGTAAATATTCCCTTTCCACCTGCAATTACCGCAAATGCTACCGTCAAACCAGTCTCCTGCTTTGGAATGGGAGATGGTTCCATCGATGTTTCTCCGACAGGAGGACGAGGAACTTTTACTTATGTATGGAACACAGGTGCTAATTCAGCCTCTGTAAATGGGATGAAAAAAGGAGTATACCTTGTCACGATAACCGACGGAAACAAGTGCGAAATAAAAGAAACTATTACCCTATCGGAGCCCGCCCAATTATTAATTGAGCTCGACGCTACAAATACAAAAAACGTAAGTTGTCCTGGATTATCTGACGGGAAATTAGTATTTAAGTTAAAAAATGATAAGGATATTAATCCATTAGGTCCAACTCCTTATCAATGGTCTACCGATGGAGGTATTTCTACAGCTAGTATCAGCAAGGATAAACTGCCGGCTGGTACGTATTCCATTACCGTGACAGACAGCAAAGGATGTAAAGACGAGACGAAACATACCTTTACGACCCCAGATCCGATCATTGCTTTTTTCAATCCTGTAAGTCCTCCATTATGTTATGGGAGTACAACCACCTTATCGGTTAAAAGTGTTACTGGGGGAAATGGGACAAAGTTTTCTGACTATGTATTTAGTGTAAACAATAGTGGAATAAGTTTTCCTGTTAATCAGAACATTCAAATATTTGCAGGCAGAACCATTATCCAGGTAGAAGATTTTCTGGGATGCAGCTATACTGAAACAATCGATGTTACATCTCCCCTGCCTCTCCTGGTAGAATTTAATCCAGGTAGTATTAATGTTCCTCTAGGTGACAGTACAACATTGTTAAAGCCAAAAATACAGACTTCAAATCCTATCAAATCATATAAATGGAGTCCTGCTTCGGGGCTTTCTTCTGCTAACATAGCCAATCCGGGTATCAATAAATTATACCAGGATCAAAGATTCAACCTTGAAGTAACAGACATAAACGGATGCAAGAGCAATGGAAATATTCAGGTACTTGTTGACCGTAATTACTCGGTATTTATACCCAATGTTTTTTCGCCAAATGGAGATGGATATAATGATGAACTAAGGCTTTATGCTTGTTTAGGGGTTCAGGAAATAAATAATCTTAAAATATTTGACCGCTGGGGCAATCTCATAAAGTCGATAAACTCGGTACCTGTTGATTGCGAAGGAGGAACCATCTTATGGGATGGAAACTACGGAGGCAGAACGGGAAACATCGGAAATTATGTTTACACTTTTGAGGTATTATTCTTAGACGGATACAGACGTCCTTATTCTGGTGACTTTATCATCATCAAATAGGGAACCCATTTTAATTCATGACCACTACGGTAGTTGCCTTTTTAATCGTTGACCCTTTACACTGATGTAAAATGAGAACGCGATAAACGCCAGGTGGGACGATTTGACCATTAAAGGTACCGTCCCATTTGTCGTTAACATTGGTTGTATAAAATATTTTATTTCCCCAGCGATCCCATATTTCAAAAGAAGTTAAAGAAGTAATAATTCTGGGATTACTAATGCCAAACAAATCATTCAAGCCATCTCCATTTGGTGTAAAAGCATTTGGCAAAAAAGCCTCATTACAGTTAAGTTCATTGGGATCTATGACAACAATTCTAAAAGAATCTTCTGCAATACAAGGAGTAGAAGCATCTTTCAAAGTGACTTTATAGATAAAATTTCCTGCTGCCATGGGAGTTATCACCGGTTCTTTTGCAGAGGGATTATTCACCCAGTTATTGGGAGTCCAGGAAAATACTGTTGCACAGGTAGGAGAAAGTCTGGTTATTATATCATCACCTATGTAGGCAATTTCATTATCATTTAATATATTATCTACAGGCTGATATAGTTTTTCGATTTCCGATTCCAGCAAAGCCCGGTTATAGAATCTCAAATCATCCATTAGGCCATTAAAGCCAATTTCATTTGCCCCATAGCAAGTACTGCCACCCACTACTAAGTTACCATCATTCAGCACATTGACCCTAGACGAAGAGGTTTGTTCAGAAACCAAAGAACCATTATAATATAATCTTAATTTAGTGCCATTTCTAACAAGCGTAATATGATGCCAGCATTTACCTTTAGGCAACTCATAAATCATATTAACTTGTTTATTAATCCCTTCAGTGAGTACTATATTCAGATTACCTGTAAGCGGTCTGAAACGAATAACAAATGAATTATCAGCAAGGCAGTCCCGTCTTTTTTTCGAAAGAAGATATTGGATACCTTTATCATTTCCTATTTTAAAATAAAAACTCACAGAAAAATCTTCTGTATCAAATTCGGCATTTACGGCACCAATAATATTAACAAGGCTGGCATTTCCCGAGAAACGAAGAGATTCATTAAGGGGTCCACACACATAATCAATGCCATTATTTCCAATGGCATCATTGGAAAGGTTGCCTGTATCATCTTTGAGATTTTTGTTAAAGGGATAGTAGGCAACCAGGCCTGCCTTTGTCTGGGCGATACTACCCGTATAAACAAGCAGGAGGAGCGAGCCTAAAAGGAGACGCATAGAAAGAAACATGACGAATTACTAATTATTTAATAGAATCAAATATTGCAGGGGAAAAAACATCCATCATCCTGTTTGTTTCTCTTGCTTCTGCTTCCTGCGACATATCCAGTGCCCTGTTTACCGTTTCGATTAACAGCGTTTGCACGTCATGCAAAGAATATGATTTTAAAATCTCTTCATTAATATGAATGGCAGTTATTTTTCTGTTTCCGTCAGCATTGACCTCAATCATTTGATTTTCGGAGACTGCTACGATAGATATATTACTTAAATTGTCGAGTACAGATTTCTGCACCTCTAAAATTTCATCTAATAAAAGCTTTGCCATAGTTTTTTATATTTTGGTAATAAGTGCAAGGTACAGTAATTATAATGAATGTAAGACAAATTACCTTGTTGTAATGTTAAACGAAGTTATTTGAATTTTAATGTAACCTACATAATAATTCTAAAACTTTAGTTATATTTTTAATAGATTTGCCTCTGCAAAATAAATTAATAGTGGTGAAAAAGAAACAAGAAGAAAAAGACATGTCATTTTTCGACCATCTTGAGGAATTAAGATGGCATATAATCAGATCATTAGCCGTAATTATTACCCTTGGTATTGTGTTATTTATTAATAATGGCTGGTTTTTCGATGTTGTTTTGTTTGGACCTACGAAGCCTACTTTCATTTCCTATAAATGGTTTTGTGACATGGGACAGGCTGTGGGTTTTGGAGAAAGTATGTGTTTCTCACCTCCCTACATAAAAAAGCAGGCCATTGGATTTGCTGAAGCATTTACAACCAGTATATCTGTCTCCTTTATCGCTGGTTTTATCATCGCATTTCCTTATGTTTTCTGGGAATTTTGGCGATTTATCAGTCCTGGCTTGTACAAGCATGAGAAAAATGCTGCCAGAGGGGTTGTTTTTATCTGTTCTTTTCTATTTTTATTAGGGGTAGGTTTTGGCTATTTTGTCATCGCGCCCTTTGCGGTGAATTTCTTAACTGGTTTTACCATTCCAGGCGTAGAAAATACCCCAACTCTGGATTCTTATCTGAATTATATCATCATGTTCACCCTTCCCACAGGATTGGTATTTGAGCTGCCTGTAGTGGCTTATTTTTTAGCACAGATTGGTATTTTGGGTCCACAATCCATGCGTGATTTCCGAAGACATGCCATTGTAGTGATACTCATAGTTGCTGCTATTATTACTCCACCCGACGCAGTAAGCCAGTGCCTGATAGCTATCCCTTTATATGGCTTATATGAGATAAGTATTTTGGTGGCAGCAAGAGTTACAGCCAGAAAGGAGAAAAAAGAATTAGAAGAAGAGGAAGCTTACCGTAAAGAATCGAACCAATAACAGATACCTCGATGGAGCGACTATCATCCAATGCCACTTTATTTTTCAATTTGTTCATGCCTGTATTCTGGAGTGTATTCTTTGGTGTATTTACTTTAGCTGTTTTTTTAGCGGATGAGATGTACTTTAGTTTTCTTCCAATACTTTTATTCCGAAGCGGAATGTTATTTTTTTATATTACTGGCATATTAGTTATCTATTTTACTTTTCTCAGACTAAAAAGAGTTGAATTAACTCCCGAGCATTTATATGTTACAAACTATTTTAAAACAGCAAGATACCCCATCGCCGCAATTTCCCATTTGGAATGGCAGCGATGGTTTGGAATATCTCTGGGAATTTTCAATTTGCAGGTAAAAGGAATTTTTGGACAAAGAATAATATTTTTAGGTAGAAAAAAGCTCTTAGAAGAATTGCACCAAAAATATCCTCAGTGGTGTAAATCTTAACTTTTTGACCTTAGTTGCATGACTGGACAGATAATTTCTTCCAGCGAAATACCTCCATGTTGAAAGGTATTTTTATAATAATTCAAATAATGGTTATAATTATTGGGGTAAAGGAAAAAACCGTCTTCTCTGGCAAAAATATAAGTTGAACTGACATTAGGCCTTGGTAAACCTGCCTGAGTGGGTTCTTTCAGCTCAAGTACATTTTTTCTGTCATACTGAAGATTTTTCCCTACTTTATACCTGAGATTACTTGTAGTTTCCCGATCACCAACCACTTTAACAGGCGTATTAACCCTTATTGTCCCATGATCAGTCGTTATAATTAATTTAACGTCTTTCTCCGACACTCTTTCTAATGCTGCCCAAAGGGGGGAATTTTCAAACCAGGACCTTGTTAAAGAACGGTACGCCTTTTCATCTCCCGCAAGTTCCTTTAATACCTCCATTTCGGTACGAGCGTGGGAAAGCATATCAATAAAATTATAAACAATGACTGTTAAATCATTATTTAGACAATTAAAAATATTATCCTGAAGTTGCCTTGCTGCCTGAACCTGAGTAATTTTATAATATTCATGTTTAATATCCCGCCTGAAAACTCTTTTAATCTGAGCAGCTAACAATTCAGCTTCGAAATTATTTTTACCTCCTTCTTCGTAATCTCCTACCCAATACTGGGGAAATTGTTTTTCGATCTCTGAGGGCATCATCCCTGCGAAAATAGCATTTCTACTGTATTGGGTTGCTGTTGGAAGGATACTAAAAAAGTAATCCTCGTTTTGAAGTTTGAAACGATCTAAAATGATGGGTTCAATTACCTTCCATTGATCGAACCTTAAATTATCCAGAACGAGTAAGATGGTAGGACAATCTGGTTGAACATGAGAAAAAACTTTTTCCCTCAATAGATTGGAAGATTTTACGGGTCCCTCAGCGGGGTTTTTCATCCATTGTGGATAAATTCCAGTAATATATTTACAAAATGCTGCATTGGCTTCTTTTTTCTGTTGAGAGAGAATATCAGCCATTTCATTAGAATTTGATTGGTCTATTTTTAATTCCCATGATATTATCTTTTGATATATCTCGACCCATTCAATATAATCCATGCCACTTTGTAACTGCATGAATATTTGTCTAAATTCCTGTTGATAATCAGAGGACGTTTTCTCTCTAACCAGTCTTTTATTGTCTAATATTTTTTTAAGAGTTAACCAGATTTGATTCGGATTCACGGGTTTTATCAGATAATCTGTTATTTGAGAACCCAAGGCTTCTTCCATCACTGTTTCAGCCTCATTTTTAGTAATCATGACAATGGGCAGATTGGGATTGATCTGTTTTATTCTTGTCAGCGTCTCCAGGCCATTTATACCCGGCATACTTTCATCCAGAAAGACCACATCAAACTCATTTCCAGTGGAACATTCATCTACGGCATCATGTCCATTTGTTACTGTAACCAATTCATAACCTTTTGATTCCAGAAACATAATTTGCGGTCTTAACAAATCAATTTCATCATCTGCCCAAAGAATTCTAATTTTATCCATAATTTCTGAAAATAAGCGAATATTAAAAATGAAACAAAAGTCGGTAATTTCCCGTTAAAATACGGAATAAAACGGGCTTGTATCCGGAAATATTGCTTTAAAAAAATCTGTAAATGGTAAAATCAAAAATCATCAATGATCCTGTTTATGGATTCATACAAATACCTGAAGGTATTCTGCTGAATCTTGTCAATCATTCTTATTTTCAGAGATTATCTAGAATAAAACAGGTAAGTTTAGGGCATTATGTGTATCCAGGCGCACTACACACGCGTTTTCACCATGCTATTGGAGCCTTTCATTTAATGCAAGAGGCCTTATTTATCTTAAAATCTAAAGGGATTAGCATCACTCCTTCTGAAGAAATAGCTGCTTGTATTGCTATTTTATTACACGATATAGGTCACGGCCCGTTTTCTCATACATTAGAAAATACCTTGATTAAAGTTTCACACGAAAAATTATCCCTTGCATTCATGGAAAAATTAAACCATGAATTTGAAGGACAATTAACCGAAGCAATGGCTATTTTCCAGCGCACTCACCCTAAGTATTTTCTTTCTCAGCTGGTCTCAAGCCAGTTAGATATGGATAGATTAGATTACTTAAGCCGGGATAGTTTTTTTACCGGCGTCACTGAAGGTGTGGTTGGTTATAGCCGCATTATTAAAATGCTGTCTGTCGTAGCAGGAGAACTGGTTGTTGAAGAAAAAGGAATTTATAGTTTGGAAAAGTTTCTCATAGCCAGACGTTTAATGTATTGGCAGGTTTATTTGCATAAAACAGTTCTTGCCGCAGAATATATGTTGATTAAAATTATAGAGAGGGCTCGAATTCTTTATCAACGAGAGGAATTAAAAATGATTCCTCCCTCATTGCGATTCTTTATGGAAAAGGAAGTAACGGAAGATGATTTAGCTGAAAATTCTAACCATTTATTGGAAAAATTTGCTGCTCTGGATGATATAGACATCCTTTCAGCCATAAAAGGATGGCAATATGAACAAGATTGTTTACTTGTTTTTTTATGTACTTCCTTATTGAACAGAAAACTTTTTAAGTTAAAATTTTATGATAGCCCGATTTCTGCTGAAATAAAGGAAAAGGAGATTAATAAAATAAAAACTTGGTGGCAGGGAAATGATGAGGAAATACCTTTTCTGATTTTTGACGGAATAGAAAGCAATCATGCCTATTCTTATGCCCAAGAAGAAATAAAAATACTTAATAAAGAAGGTGTAGTTAAACCGATGTCAGACTGCGTAGATTATCCAATCCCTAATAAAGGTATTGACAAATATTTTTTATGCAAGGCACCCACCCTGTCATAATGGGATGGCAACGGGAGACAAGAAAGAATCTTGTTTAATAACCTACAAATTTCTTATATTTCGCCAACTTAGCATCTTATAAACCTTTTGACGTGCTGCAACTTTTCAGAACAAACCACATTTTTGCGGGTATTCTTGGATTTTCATTTGTATTTATATGGCATTCAAGTGTTTATTTTAATATTCCTGTGTGGGAACCCTCTCAGGTCGGCATTTTGATGCATGAAATTGAATCGTTCCTGGGTCACTCGGGAATTTCGGCCAGAACCACGGTTATTATACTACTTGGAATTCAGTATGGATTTGCAAATTACCTCATTAATAATTATCGATTAGCAGATTCAAGCACGGTAATACCAGGTATATTCGTTATTTTATTTAGTTGTTACACCCCTTATTTTCTATTTTTATCGGTCTATCATTTTGTTAATACGCTCTTTATTATTTTGTTATATATATTATTCGGCACTTACAATCAGCCAAAAACTGCAGACAACTTGTTCAATATTGGACTATTAGCGGGTATTGCCTTTTTATTTTTTCCTCCCACCATTTATTTAATTGCTATCATTTTCATTGGTTTGAGTATATTAAGAACGTATCAGATTAAAGAGAGGATTATTATCCTTATTGGTTTTTTGATTCCATCTTTCTGGGCAGGCTTATATTATTTCTGGCAAGGAAACATTAATTTGTTTTACCAATACCAATTCGCTCATTTTTTTGGTCAACCAACATTGAGCCTACAGAACCTGTCAAGTGTTACGGTACTGATTTACCTTATATTCATCGTATTATTAATTTTTTTAATTATATCTTACAATAAAATTGGCTATAGGAGAGTGGTACAGGTCCGAAAGCGCATAAACATATTATATTGGAGTTTAGCTATAATCATTGGTGTTATATTCTTTTTACCTCAACAGGGAAAAGAAATTTATTTACTTCTTTCACTCCCTTTGGGACTTCTAACCTCCTTGGGATTCATTGCTATGAAGCCCAATCTGTCAGAAATTTTTCATTTTATTTTAATTCTCGGCTTATTGATAAGCCATTATTTAGGTTTGTTTTTGTAAATATTAATTATAAATCTATATGAAATTTGGTGTTGTCGTTTTTCCTGGTTCCAATTGTGATGAAGATGTATTTGAAGTTTTTTCCAGCTATCTGAACATGGAAACTATCAAATTATGGCATAAGGAGGAAGATTTAAGAGGACTTGAGCCTGGTGATTGTATCATTCTGCCTGGAGGATTTTCCTATGGAGATTATTTAAGATCAGGAGCTATTGCCCGTTTTTCACCTATCATGAAATCTGTAATAAATTTTGCAGAAAAAGGAGGAATTGTATGGGGAATATGCAATGGATTTCAAATCTTATGCGAAGCTGGTCTATTACCTGGAACTTTGTTAAAGAATGAAAACCAGCAGTTTATATGCAAAAACATTCATGTCATACCTGTCAGTCATCAAAGTTTGATTACATCACAATTAACGCCAAATGTTGGTTTAAAAATTCCCATAGCCCATGCCGATGGCCGTTATTTTGCCGATGATGCTACCTTAGAAGTGATGAAACAAAATGATCAGATATTGTTCAGATATTGCAATGCCTCAGGGGAGATTGACGAGTATGCTAATCCAAATGGTTCTGTGGATCACATAGCAGGAATATGCAATATTAAAAGAAATGTTTTTGGAATGATGCCCCACCCTGAACGTGCTGCCCATGAAATGGTAGGAAATATTGACGGACTTAAACTTTTTGAATCTTTGTTAACCAGTTCAAGACAACTAACTGCCTTTTAATATTGTTTTTTAAATTCCTCATCTATCTGGGTGTCATTAATAAAACGGGGTACTCAATTACTTCAATTTACTTTCTGGATTTTGGATAGAGGCGATTATTTTATTTATAAAAAACAACTTAATGCTTTCAATGAGAATAATTATATCCTTTTTTTCTTTCTTTAGCTTGATGATTTCCTTAAACGGGCAGATTTTCAACCCAGTAAGTTGGACATACAGCTGGAAAAATATTACTAAAAACGAGTACGAGCTTCAGTTTACCGCTCAGATTGATGAGGGATGGAATATTTACTCACAATACTTAGAAAGTGATGATGGCCCTATTCGCACCAGCATTTTCTGGGATAAAGGATCTCATTATTCCTTAATGGGTAAAGCCAGTGAAGAAGGAAATATTTATAAGGGTTATGATGATATTTTCGGCATGAATGTCATTAAATTGTCTGGAAAAATTATCTTCAGGCAAAAAATTAAAGTTACTGACCCTAGTAAGCCAGTCACGGGATTTGTAGAATTTATGGCTTGCGATAAAGAACGTTGTTTACCCCCTGGTGAAGCCAACTTTTCTTTTCAGGTAACAGCATCATCCTCAAACAATAGCTCAGATGAAGAAATTCAATCTTCTCCAATTCGTAACGAAGAGGCATCTACTTCGGTTGTATTACCTGTGGAAGAAGCATTGAAAAATGAAACCGCTACGGAGAAAAACGAAGGTGATTTTAATTTAAAAAAGCCGGGTAAACCTGTAAATACGTGTTCAAGTGATGAAACAACCGTTTCCTCCAGGAATGATTCTTTTTTGAATATTTTTGTTCTTGGTTTTATTGGTGGTTTATTAGCCTTGTTGACCCCATGTGTTTTTCCTATGATTCCTCTTACAGTAAGTTACTTTACCAAAGGAGCTGAGGATAAGAAAAAGGGGGTAGCGAATGCCTTTTTATATGGATTTTTTATATTTTTGGTATACATCTTACTAAGTGTTCCATTCCATTTAATGGACAGTATTCAACCAGACATATTAAATGACATTTCTACCAATGTCGTATTAAACCTGTTCTTTTTTGCCATTTTCATTGTATTTGCCGTCTCATTTTTTGGATATTTTGAATTAACACTTCCAGAATCCTGGACCAATAAAGCAAGTTCTGCCGAGGGAGCAGGAGGTATTGCGGGCATTTTTTTCATGGCCTTAACGCTGGCGCTGGTATCCTTTTCTTGTACTGGACCCATATTAGGATCTCTTCTTGCAGGAACTCTTTCTTCTTCATCGGGAGCCATGCAATTGACTGTCGGCATGGGAGGATTTGGACTTGCCCTGGCATTACCTTTTGGATTTTTTGCAGCTTTTCCTGGACTACTTAACAGACTTCCCAAATCAGGAGGCTGGATGAACAGTGTAAAAGTTGTCTTAGGATTTTTAGAATTAGCTCTTGCTCTTAAATTCCTGTCAAATGCAGATTTAGTTAAGCATTGGGGAATAGTTAAAATAGAAGTTTTCCTTGGCTTGTGGATTATTATTTTCAGTGGTTTAGCCTTGTATTTATTTGGAATTATAAGCATTGGTCATGAATCAAAAAAAGATAAGAGGAGTTTGACGCATAAGTTATTAGGGTTCACAAGTATATTATTTGTTGCTTACCTGGTTTCTGGATTCCGTTTCGATGAGCGGGCAGGTACTTATAAATCATTAACTGCCTTAAGTGGAATGGCTCCCCCATCCTGTTACAGTTTACTTTATAACTGCAATTGTCCCCACAATCTAAACTGCTTCAAAGATTTAGATGCTGGTCTTGCATATGCAAAAAAAGTCAATAAGCCCATTATGATTGATTTTACCGGATACGCTTGTGTTAACTGCAGAAAAATGGAAGAACATGTCTGGCCAGATCCAGCAGTGTATTCTCTTTTAAATGAAAAATATGTTCTTATTTCATTGTATGTTGATGACAAAAGTATATTGCCGGAAAATGAACAAATAACCGTTAAGCAGGCGGGTGGTAATACGAGGAAACTTAGAACAACTGGAAACAAATGGTCTTATTTGCAAACCAGTTATTTTGAGACCAACAGTCAACCTTATTATGCACTCATTACATCCGAAGGTGAGTTGTTAAATAAACCTGTTGCTTACACACCTGATGCAACAACCTACGCTGAGTTTCTTAGGTGTGGCATTGACGCTTTTGAAAAAATTAAGAATAAGTAAAAGGAAGTTAAATTATTTAATACTGAGGAGAATCTGGTTTTTTTCTACCGATTCTCCCTGTTTTACAAGAATTTCAGAAACTATGCCGTCTATCGGGGATTTTAAGACATTCTCCATTTTCATAGCCTCAAGTATAATTAGTGCATCCCCTTTTTTAATTAAGTCTCCTTCTTTCGTATTTACTTGCCTTACGAGACCAGGCATTGGTGCATTAATTTCCTTATGGAGATTTAATTTTTTAGCTTTAAGATTCATCTTTAAAATCTGCTGATCCAACTCATCTAAAAGCTGAACTTTGTATATACGACCATCAATTTGAATCTCATAAAATTTAAGATGATGGTTTTTTTCTTTTACGGAGATTAATTTAGATTTAAAGTCATGGATAACATACTTTTGATTTTCATCAAAGTTAACCAAACTGATATCCTGTTCTTCAGAAAGCAGAAAAGAATACTGACCACCATTAACATCTACAAGGTAAGGCAATTTCTTACTCATTCATATTAATCTAATGATTACTTAATTTCATTAATGTATAGGTTTCAAATATAGTAAAAATCACATAAATGATTAAGAACAAAATAACTTCAGCTTTAACCAGAGGTTGATACCAAAGATGAACCATGGATAAAACTAAAATAGCACCAGCCATTTTAAGCCCACTTCCTCCCATAACAATTCTTATAAAAGCCGAGCCTGCAGAAATGGATAGATTTTTCAAGGCCATAAAAAAAATGATAACCGAAAACAGGGAAAAATACAGATTAGCCATCCATCCAACCCAGGAATGTGGTAAATAATTCATTTTAAACAACAAAATAATTGGTATAACAACTAGCTGGATGACAACAAATTGAACCAATATAATTGAATAAAAATCGCGATAATTACGCGTCATGAAATATTATTTATCTTTATCTGGAAAAATAAAATCTTTAAGTGAAAGATAAAGCGCGGCGAAGATTCCAAAAAAGACAAAAATCAGCGTAAAAAGAGGGAAAGAAAGAGGGAAGTAACGATCTAAGAATTTACCAAAAAAAAGAGCCATCATCATTATAGCCCCCATCTGAAAAGCCATTCCAGCATATTTAAGCATGTGAACGCTTGTGTTTTTCTTCATAAGTCACCTTATCCTACTTATTTTTCATGACACAAGAACCGTTAAAAGAGGCCCCTGCCTGAACGATTAATTTCTGGGTTATTACATCACCGGTAACTACTGCATTTTCTCTTATATTCAAAATATCCCCCACTGTTAATTTTCCTTTATATTTCCCTTCAATGTGTGCACTTGAACAAATTACGTCTCCTTCAATCATTCCACTGGGCCCAATGATCACTTTTGAGTCACAGGTTAAATTACCAAAAATAGAACCATCCACCCGAATATCGCTGGCAGATCTGACATTACCCTCAATCACAGTACCCACAGCAAGCGTATTGAATGCATTTGGTGAAGGAAGAGCGGAAAGATTAGATTTTTCGTCTGACTTAGATTTTGAAGAAAACAAGGGCTTATGATTTAAAGGGTTAGAAATCGGGACAATAGACAGATTTTTTAGTATTTCCCAAAATTTTATACTGGAGACTAAATTCAAAGGCACCTTGACCATTTGAAGCCGCTCTGAGTGGAGAGATATTAACATCGTAGCTAAATCCGAGGCTAATATCATTAAAATCAAAACGCGCAGAAAGTATAGCTGCATCAACTAATACACCACCAGTACCAGGATTAGTTGAACCAGCCGTAGTCGTTGTCTCTTTAGAAGCTACACGAGCCCAAAGGCCAACCTGAAATGCCTGATATTCCCCTGGATTATCATTAAGCGTAAATCTGAAACTGTTACCTCCATTAATCTGAAAAGCCGGACCTTGCTTCATATAAATAATACCAGGCAAAACGCCCAGATTTGGAGCAACAGGTAATTCACCTCCTGCATGCACTGTAATTCTTGTGAAAATAAGATCTGTATTTCTAAAGATTACGCCGCCAACACTTGTTCCTGAAAAGGACTGATTAGGTCTGTTGAGATGGTGATAGGCTCCCCCTATGTAATAATTTGTTTTTTTATTTAGTACATTAAAAAGTAATATACCCGCTGCCATATCAGCAAAAATAAAATTTGTTTTTACAAAATTTAATTCGTTTGAATTTAGGGTTGGATCAAATCCACCAGCACCGTTATGTTGGGTACCCCATCGAAGATTGAGAAAATCGATGCTGCGCTGAGCAACTCCGCCCTCAGCACCAACGACAACATAACTTGCTTTTTCGCGATATCCAGCTATTCTTTTGCTATAAGAAAATGACATCTTACCTGTCTGAGTGGCAAAGCCTGCATCCCCTGCTTTATCCCCCCATACAGTACCTCCAATACCAAAGAAATCATTTCTTCCGACCGCAATACGTTGATCATAAGAAACAGAATAGGTTCGAAAAGATTTATCTCTCAGTATAGAAGCCCACTGATTTCTATAATTTCCCGTAAGGCGAATGTTTCCGTTCATGACCCCGGTCATGGCTGGATTTAAATTTAGGGGGGACATATAGAACTGCGAAAAATGAATATCCTGGCTATTAAGGTTCAATGCAAACAGACCCAACACACCTATAACAACTCCGCGAATATATATCTGCAACTTAGAATTTGCCGTATTTACAGCCATTAATATAATTTTAAAGATTTATAATTCTTAGGAAATGCTAAGTTAAAAAAAGTATTTAATTAACGAAAGCGACAAGTTGAATATTGCCTGTTTTATTAATATAAAGAGGATATAAACCAAAAAAGTTCTGATAAATGATGATATCAGAACTTTTCAGATCAGGCTAAAAATGAAAGCAATTTATTTTGTCAACCCATTAACAAAACGGGTTAATTTCCCTTTTAAGTTTGCTGCTTTATTTTTGTGCCAGGTATTTGACTTTGATAATTTATCAATCATTTGAACTACTTTACTCAAAAAGGAATTAGCTTCGGCTGATTCAGTCATGTGACGAAGTTTCTTTATTGCAGAACGAGTAGACTTCTTGTAATACCTGTTTTGAAGACGGCGCTTAGCATTTTGACGGATGCGTTTAGCAGCAGATTTATGATTTGCCATAGCTATAGGTTTTTAACATTTTTAATCGAAGGGCGAAGGTAATGAAAGCCCTTAAGAAATCCAAATTATAATAGTATTATGGGTAAAAAAGTTTAGATTAAAAATGAATCATATACAATTATATATGCTCTAAAAGTTGACATTTGACTGAAACTACCTTTTATTTGCAACAAATTTTAAACCGTCAAAAGCGCTGTCATAAGATGAGTGATTTTTCCTTCATAAGCAATGCCCACCCAGCATACATTGAGTCGATGTATTTACGATATTTAGAAAATCCAGCATCGATAGATTCAGAATGGTATCATTTTTTTAAAGGTTTTGAATTTGCTGAATCTTCAAAAATTGAAAAAAAAGGAACGGGCAATTTGCTGTCAACCAAAGAATTTCAGGTTGTTGCCATGATAAATGCTTACAGGTCACGAGGACATTTACTCTCTACCACCAATCCTATTCGTCAAAGAGTTGACCGAAAACCTAAGTTAAATATTGAAGATTTTAATTTATCAGAAAGTGATCTTTCCACTTCTTTTTCCGCGGCAACTGAATGTGGGTTACCCGCTCATGCTACCTTGTCACAGATTTTAGAACATTTAAAACGGATTTATTGTGGAAACATAGGTTTTGAATTTCAATATATCCAGGACAGAGATAAACGTAGATGGCTGAGAGAAAAAATTGAAAATCACCATCCTGAAAACCAGTATGGATTATCCATTGAAAAAAAGAGAAGAATTTTAGAGAAATTGAACGGGGCTGTTATTTTTGAGAAATTTCTGCATACTAAATATATAGGACAAAAGAGGTTTTCTCTGGAAGGTGGCGAGGCAACGATTGCGGCATTAGATGCTATTATTAATTATGCAGCCTCCCATGGTGCCAAAGAAGTTATCATGGGAATGGCACATAGGGGAAGATTGAATGTCCTGGCCAATATTATGGGGAAAACCTATACCCATATTTTCAATGAATTTGAGGGAATTGCTATTCCCGATCAAAGCTTTGGAGATGGAGATGTGAAGTACCATCTCGGATATTCTTCACAGGTTAAAACACCTGATGGCATAACGATTCATCTTGAGTTAGCGCCTAATCCATCTCACCTGGAATCAGTGAACCCCGTTGTTGAAGGATTTTCAAGAGCAAAAGCCAATGTTCTCTATAAAGAGGATTATGATTGTATTTTACCTCTCCTCATCCATGGTGATGCAGCAGTTGCCGGTCAAGGCGTAGTCTATGAGACCGTTCAAATGAGTAAGTTACCAGGATATTATACAGGAGGAACCTTACATTTTGTTATCAATAATCAGGTTGGATTTACCACAGATTGGGAAGAAGCGAGGTCATCAACTTATTGCACAGCAGCTGCAAATGCCATCGGAGCGCCAGTTTTTCATGTGAATGGTGATGATCCTGAGGCCATTGTATTTGCAGCAGAACTTGCAACAGAATATCGTCAAACTTTTAATGAAGATGTATTTATCGACATGGTTTGTTATCGTCGTCATGGACATAATGAAGGGGATGATCCCAAGTTTACTCAGCCTGATATGTATTCGATCATCAGTAATCACCCAAACCCGCGAGAAATTTATCTAAAAAGATTAATTGCAAGAGGAGAATTAGAAAAGAAAATTGCTGATGAATTAGAAGCCGATTTCTGGAATATGCTTCAGGAAAGGCTTAACGAGGTAAAAGAACATAACCTCCCATACATCATGCAAGAACCCGAACAGGCCTGGAAGGAAATGATTCGTTCTACCTATGCTCATTTCGAAAATACCCCAATTACAGGTGTTGACAAGAGCATTCTTCAAGATCTTCTGGATAAAATGCATGAAATTCCCTCTTCATTTAAACCATTACCTAAAATGAAGCGCCTCATTGAGGACAAAGTTAAAATGGTTGAGGCAGACAAATTAGACTGGTCTATAGGTGAGTTACTTGCCTATGCCACCATTCTTAATGAAGGAAAGGACGTGAGGATGAGTGGCCAGGATGTAAAAAGGGGTACTTTTTCTCACCGCCACGCTGTGCTTTTTGATTCAGAGACAAATGCGCAATATAACCGATTGAGTAAGCTTTCAGATCATCAGGGAGTTTTTAGAATATTTAATTCACTTTTATCAGAATTTGCCGTTTTAGGTTTTGAATATGGCTTTTCTCTGGCTACCCCACACGCCTTAAATATTTGGGAGGCACAATTTGGTGATTTTTATAACGGTGCTCAAACCATGATTGACCAGTACATTATGTCTGCAGAAAGTAAGTGGAACAGACAAAGTGGTCTTGTCCTGTTATTACCTCACGGCTACGAAGGGCAAGGGCCTGAACACTCGAGTGCCAGACTGGAGCGCTTCCTTCAAAACTGTGCTGAGATGAACTGGATTATCGCAAATGTCACTCAGCCTGCCAATTTCTTCCACTTATTAAGAAGACAGCTTGCCTTTCCTTTCCGAAAACCGCTAGTGGTTATGTCGCCCAAATCGATGTTAAGGCATCCTGAATGTGTTTCTTCTTTAAAAGAATTTACAGGTGATACTAAATTTAAAGAAATCATAGATGATCCTAGCATAACAACTAAAGGAGGTAAAAAAGTTTTCAGGGTGCTTTTCTGTTCAGGAAAAATTTATTATGATTTATTCACCAGGAAGCGGGAAGAGAAAAGAGAAGATATTGCTATCGTTCGACTGGAACAACTTTATCCATTGCCTGAAAAACAAATTCGCGAACTTTTGGAGAAGAAATATACTGCTGCCATGGAAATATGCTGGGTACAGGAAGAACCAGCCAACATGGGGGCATGGAGACATGTTTCTTTCTCTTTATCTGACATCCCCTTTCGCTTAATTTCAAGAAGAAGAGCTGCTTCTCCAGCCACTGGATTTAAGAAAAGACATGACGAAGAACAAGAAATTATTGTTTCTGTCGCCTTCGAAAAATCATAAATAAAAGGGCGTCAATGAAATATTAAAATTGACGTCCCATATTATTTTTCTGTGGCAAATAACTGGCTGGCAATACGATCCGCCCACATCTTACCATGTTTAGTTAAAAAATAACTCCCTTCTGATGAATATACCATCTCGGGTATAAATGGTTTTACTTCTTCTAAAAAAAAAGCTCTGAAGGGTTCATTGATTTCTTCTGGATTACAGCCCCAATGTGTTCTCAACCTTGTTAAAATATATTCATTATATTTTTGAGTATCTGTCAGCATTTCTATTTCAACCACTGGCAATTTGCCCTCATTTATGCCTTTAATGTATTGATGATTATTGGCCACATTCCAAAACCTCGACTTCCCATTATAAGAATGTGCAGAGGGTCCAAAGCCCATATAGTGCATGCCGAGCCAATAGGAACTATTATGTTTTGCTTCCCAGCCTGGCTTGGCAAAATTGGAAATTTCATAGTGCTGATACCCGTTATTTGTTAGCGTTTCCATTAATAAATCAAAATGTCTGTTTGCCTGTTCTTCCTGAACGGGAGGAGAAGTACCTTTTTTTATGAAATGAGCCAGTGCTGTTTGATCTTCAACGGTAAGACAATAAGCTGAAATATGTGGAATTTCCCGGTTTATCAACACCGAAATGTCCGCCAACCATTGATCATCAGTAACCCCTGGAATTCCATAGATTAAATCGGCCGTCATATTTTCAAATCCAGCTTCAGCCATTAGATTTAGTGCATTTATTGCCTCTACACCAGTGTGTGCTCTGTTCATCCATTTTAAGGCATCTGACTGAAATGACTGAATACCTAAACTCAAGCGGTTGACAGACAAATCTCTCCAAACCCTTAACAAAGATTCATTTATATCATCAGGATTTGCTTCCAGGGTAATTTCTGCATCAGGTAAAATTTCGAAAGTATTTCTTAGTAGGGAGAAAATTTCGGTCAGTTCAGCTTTATTCAACAAAGAAGGAGTTCCACCCCCAAAATAAACGGATGCAATTTGCTTGTCCTCGAACTCATCTTTCCTCAATGCTATTTCACGCAATAAGGCATTTACAAAAAGAGATTTACCTGACAGATTGGTTGAAAAATGAAAATTACAATAATGGCAAGCTTGCTTGCAAAAAGGAATATGTATATAAATGGCAATCATTTAGTTAGATTAATAATCCTTCCTTAGAAAGGAAATTCCCCTTTTACGCCTTTTCCAGATTCAACTGAT